>Ga0208644_1000068_pt1 | contig 60722 bp, 69 predicted proteins | sample VirMetDEL_Nov_18_FD_184517 | JGI IMG/M metagenome (GOLD analysis project Ga0208644, IMG submission 184517) | Aqueous microbial communities from the Delaware River and Bay under freshwater to marine salinity gradient to study organic matter... | ecosystem: Environmental > Aquatic > Marine >...
CCAGGTTCGCCCCGTACAGGTTCGCCCCCTCCAGGTCCGCCCCCTCCAGGTTCGCCCCGTACAGGTTGGCCCCCTCCAGGTTGGCCCCCTCCAGGTCCGCCCCCTCCAGGTTGGCCCCGTGCAGGTTCGCCTCCTCCAGGTACGCATCGACCAGGTTGGCCCCCTCCAGGTTCGCCCTCTCCAGGTCCGCCCAGGTCAGGCACGCCCAGGTCAGGTTCGCCCCCTCCAGGTCCGCCCCGGACAGGTTCGCCCCGACCAGGTTCGCCCCCTCCAGGTCCGCCCCGGACAGGTCCGCACGACACCCCGCCGGGTCATCAGCAAGCCACAACTGGTGCAGCCCCAAGATCTCAGGAAAGTCGTTCATGTCCGTCACTGCTCCCACCCTTCCGGCATTGTGGCCCCGGTCAGGTCGACCCCCTCCAGGTTCGCCCCCTCCAGGTTCGCACCGGACAGGTCAGCACCGTACAGGTTCGCCCAGGACAAGTTCGCCCAAGACAGGCGGGCCCAGGACAGGTCCGCACCGGACAGGTCCGCACCGACCAGGTCGGCCCCGGTCAGGTTCACCCCCTCCAGGTTCGCATCGACCAGGTTGGCCCCGGTCAGGTTCGCCCTCTCCAGGTCCGCCCAGGTCAGGTTCACCCCCTCCAGGTTCGCCCCGGTCAGGTCGCCCTTGTACAGGTTCGCACCGGACAGGTCAGCCCCGTCCAGGGCCGCACCGGTCAGGTTCGCCTCCTCCAGGTCCGCATCGACCAGGTTGGCCCCGGTCAGGACCACCCCGGCCAGGGCCGCTCGACACCCAGTCCGGTCGTCAGCAAGCCACAACTGGTGCAGATTGAGGATTGTGCCAATATAAGTCATTTCGTCAAACTCCTTCATCTCCCCCACCCTAGCATGAGGGTGGGACACTTATGGCCACCTTCTCCATGACCGCCCCCAACGAGGACTCGTAGCCCTCAGATAACACGCCCACATAGGATGTCTCTCTTCTAGAGCAGCAGGCAACCAGACATGCACAAGCGCATCCACGACTCGCACCGCAGCACACGGAGAACCAAACCAGCATCGGGAGACAGGAGGCTGCTCCCCTATCCGCATAAAGTGTCGCAGTGCGGATGGCCGAATATCCCAGGGATCAACACCAACGAAGTCAACTAGCAAGCGTAGGCCGATATAGTACGTGTACATAAGACCAGTATAGCAGCAGGGTGCGACACTTGTCAAGCCTCTCAAGGGTAAAGGGGTGGGGCCGAAGAGCCCCGTTACACTCCAAACTCGTCCTCATATTCGGCCTCGTATTCGGCTTCGATGGCTTGCATCAACTCATCGGGGTTTTCCAGAGCGGGGCTCGGGTACCCCCCGTCTTGACGGGGAGTGAGGTCTAATCGCTGATTTTCTTCCCACCAGCTGTCGTGGTTACTCATGAGAGAACCTCATCCATCTTGACCCAAGCCCTCCACGGCACCAAGGGCCCCGTGAGACCGTATGGGGTCATATACCGAATACACGGCTCACTCACGTGGTCAACCCATTCAACACTAGGGCTGTCATACTCAATATCACCCGGGCGGTTCTCATCACCAATGATGATCCCGTACCCTAACGTCCCACCTTCACAGGTAGTCAGGGTGTCAAACAGAATACGAGTACAATACTCAGGATCATTCAACCGATGAGCCTCTTCGGCACGGTGGAGAGCATCCGAAACGACCCTGTCCACAGAGCCACCCTTCCAGTGAGTGTAGAAATGAATAGCAGTGTCACTCCCGGCGTGCTTCACTCGGATTGTTGCTCGGTCTCCCACGATGGTCCTCCTAGTAGGCGTGTGTGTTCTACCTATTATACCAGAGGGGTGGGACACTGACAAGGGCACCGAACCACACCCACAGGGCCACACAGCTTGACAAAACACACCCCCACATGATACACCAACCCCCAAAACTGTGCTCGCCATACCCCGACAGCCCCGCAAACTTTTTAGCGCCCCCAGAACCCGGGGGGTAGCTTTGTGCCCTTTTTTTTGTGGTGTGTGTGGTTTGTGTTTTCTGTGTTGTGTGTGTTGTGTGTTTAGGGTTTGGTGTTGAGGATGTTTTGGATTTGGGTGTGGGTGATGGCTGGTTGGGTTTTTTGGGTTTTGTTTTGTAGTGTGTTGTAGATGTGTTGGTCGATTGTGTTGGGGTTGATGAGGTTGTGGATGGTGGCGGGTTGGGTTTGTCCTATTCGGTGGATTCGGGCGCAGGTTTGGTGGTATTTGGCGGGGGTCCAGGGGGCTTCTATGAAGAGGAGGTTGTTTGCTGCGGTGAGGGTGTGGCCGTGTGCTGCTGCGTCTATTGAGATGATGATGTTTTTGGTGTTTGGGTTGTTTTGGAATTGGTGTTTTGCTTGTTCGGTTTGTTTGGGGTGTTGTCCGCCTATGATGGTTGGGGCGTTTAGTTCGTTGGCTAGGGTTTGTATTATGTGGCGGTGGTGGGCTGCGATGACGATTTTTTGGTTTTGGGTGTTTGCGTTTTGGGTCCATTCTAGGGCGTGGGGGATTTTGGATTGTGCGACGATTTTTCTGAGTTCGGTGAGTTGGATGAGGGTTTCGTGGTTTTGGGTGGCGTGGTGTGCTCGGATTCGGGCGGCTGTGGGGTTGGTGCCGTTTTGGATGGCTTGTTGTTCTTGTTGTTGGGTGTACCAGTTTTGGAGGTCGTTGAGGGCGTGGTTGTACATTGTGCGGTGTTTTTTGTCCATTGTGGTGTGGATGGTGTTGTATGTGATGGGTGGGAGGTCGGGTAGGACGTGTTGTTTTTCTCTGCGGATGTAGCAGATGGTTTGTAGTTTTTGGAGTAGTTCTTGTTGGTTGGTGGCTCCGTGGGTTTGCCAGTGTCCCCAGTTGTCTCTGTAGGCTCCGCAGTAGCGTTTGTAGAAGTTCCATTTGCCGCCGAATTGTTCTATGTGGCCGAGGATTTCGAGTTGGGGGGCGTATTCGGCGGGCATGTTGGTGATTGGTGTGCCGGTGAGGAGGAGGATGTTGCCGGTTTGTGGGATGGTTTTTGCGATTTGTTTGGCGGCTTTTGTTCGTTGTGCGTCTGGGTTTTTGCAGTAGTGTGATTCGTCTAGGATGAGGGTGTTGTGGTTTTGGTTGGTGAGGTGTTGTTTGTGGTGGTGGATGTTGGGGTAGCCGATGATGGTGTAGTCGGTTTGGGTTTGTGGTGGGGTTTTTCGGCCTTCGATGGTTTGGGTGGTGCGGTGGGGTAGTGCTTGTTGGATTTTGGTTTTCCAGTCTTCTGTGAGGCTGGTGGGGCAGATGATGAGGGCGGGGTATTGGTTTGTGTGTTCTGTGGTGGCGAGGGCTTGTATGCTGTTGTGGGTGACGATGCAGTGTTGGATGACGTAGAGGTGGTTTGGGGCGTCTACGGTGATGCAGAGTGTTTTTTGTGGTGGTTGTTCTGTGATGTTTTTGATGCCTCGTGTTGGTGGGTATTTTACGGTTTTTGAGTCGTGTTTGTGGGCTTTGCGGGGTAGTTTGAATGGGTTTGTGGGGATGTTGATGGTGAGTGTGTAGGCGAGTTGACCTTGACGCTTCTCCCCTTTGTATGTGTATGAGGGTATTTTTGTGGTGGTTCGGGCTACGCCGCCTAGTGATTGTACGAGGAAGGTTACGTCTTCTGCTAGTTGTTGGCTGATTGTGGTGAATTGTGTTGTTCCGGTTTTTGAGATGTATCCGTCTGTGTCCATTAAGCCTTGGAGGACGTTTAGGCGGGTTTCGATGTCATTGTGGAGGTATGTGGTTGGTACGAATTTTGTTTCGGCTGTGTGTCCTTGTATGCCGAGTTGTCGGGTGTGTGGGAGTAGGCCGGTGAATCCGTATGCGTATTTTGATGATAGTTTGTTGATGGTGTAGCCTTTTGTGCGGATGTGGTCGATCATCCACGTGTCGGCGGTGGTTAGTTGTACGCTGTGGTGTGCTAGTGAGCCGTCTCCGAGGAGGCATCCGAGTAGGTAGGGGTCGATTGGTGTTGGCTGTGATTCCATTTGTACTGGTTGTACGATTGGGATGTACCAGCGGCAGTCTCCGTTTGGTTTTTGGTAGTAGGTTTCGTACGTGTAACCTCTGGTGGTCTGGGTGAGATGGCTGAACCCCTCGTTTTTTTGTTGGCCACCTTCGTACATTTGTTGTGTGGTTAGTGTTTTCCAGGGGCCGTTACATTTGCGGGCGTTTACGTCTTGTACGTTCCATAGGTGTTCAGGGTTTACGTCTACGTGGGTGCCGTCTGTGAATTCGACTCGTAGTACTCGTGTAGTGCCTTGTGGGTGTACGGCTACTACTTTGGTGGGTTTACCGTCCGATCCGATTACTAGGTCGTTTACTTTGACTTCGCCGTGAGTGGTCCATCCTGTCGGTGTAAGTATCATAGTACTTAGTATACACGCCTTGCCTAGTCCCATCTGGTCGGCTATGAAAGTTTTGCGTTTTTCGGCGGCGTATGCTACGCCTGCTTTTTGGTAGGGGTAGAGTTCTATTTGTAGGGTGGGGATGTGGATGTCGGCGTCGGTGGCTTGGTTGAGGTTTTGTGCGTGTTGTGCTTGTTGGGTTTCGTTTTGGGCTTGTGTGCGTAGGGTTTGGGGGAAGGGGAGGTTGTGTTGGTCTGCCCATTTGATGATGTCGTGGATGGTGGTGTAGGGGGTTTCCCAGGTGTTTGTGGTTGGGTTCCATTGTACGCCGGGGATGGATTTGAGGTGGGCGATTTGGAGTTGGTTGTAGGGGGTGTTGATTTTGAGTTTGTTTTTTTCAAGTGTTATGGTGGTGGTGGCGTGTGGGTGTTGTGGTAGTTGGAGTTGTTGTAGTTGTTCGTCCACGTTTATGTTCCAGGTGTGGGCGAATTGGATGGCTTGTTGGTGTTGGCGTAGTGGTATGGTCCAGTGTTTGTTGAGTTTGTCCCATTTGGCTGTGGGGATGGTTGCTTTGAGGGCGTTGACTTCTTCTTGGTTGTAGGGGGTGTGGAGGGTTATTTGGTTTCCGGTTAGTTTTAGTTCTTTCATTGGTAGTTGGGTAGGTCGTTGATGATGATGGGGGTGTTTGGGCCCATGTATGACCCGTGGATGTTGGAGTAGAAGTGGTCGATGGCGTCTTCATATGATATGTCGTCTTCCATGATGATGTCAAGGATTTTTTGGGTTGAGTAGACGAGTAGGGTTGGGCGGGTGCCGTTGGGGTGCCATACGTCGGCGGTGGCGATGACGGCGTTGTCGAAGCCGTCGAGTTTGAGGGCGTCGTTGTTTTCTTGTGCGGCGTGTTGTATGGCTAGTGCGGCTTTTGGGTTTGTGATCATGATACTGGTGTGGGGATGTAGTGTCGGGTCATGGTGTGTGCGTGTTCTGCTGCTTCGATGGTGCTGATGTGGGTTTGTACTAGGTCGGCCATTGTTTGTTCCCAGGTGTAGCCTCCTGCTAGGACGTAGGCGATTGGGGTGTTTGTGGCTTTGGCGTGCATGAATACCATGCTGTCTCGTTGTTGCATTGTTGCGTATGAGATGATGGGGTAGGGGTCTGTGCCTGCGTTGTACAGGATTAGGTCGGTGTTTGGGTTTATGTTTTCTAGGGTTTGGTCTACGTACCGTAGGTATTGGTTGTCGTTTTTTACGATGTTGATGGTGTGGGTTTCGTCTTCCCGGTAGCTGTCGTATTTGTTGGTGGAGATGTCGTATTGTTCTACTCTGTGGTCGATGCCGTAGTGTCGTAGTGAGCGGACGGTGCCGCCTCCGCAGTGGGCGTCGAAGTCTAGGATGGTGATGTGGGTGTCGTTGTACCAGTTTGCTGTGATGGCTAGACCGTTGACGGTGCAGTATCCTGCGCCTGTGTTTTGGTCGGCGTGGTGTAGTCCTGATGATAGGCTTCCTGCTATTCCTTGGTTTAGTGCGGTTTGGGTGGCGGCGATTACTCCTGCTGTGGAGTTGCGTGCCATTTCCCAGATGCCTGGCTCCCAGTTGAAGCCGTTGCTGTTTGCTAGTTGGCTTGGGATGCCGGTTTTGAGGGCACCGTAGTAGTCTATGTCCAGCCCGTGCCTGATGGCTTTGTCTGCGACGTGGATCATGTGGTGGGGGTCGGTGATGTTGTTTGCACCGATGGTGTTTACAATGTTCTCACTTTTGCGGGTGGTGTCGAATGCGTCTTCTGCTCCGACGTAGTGGTGGTTCCAGTAGATTTTGTGGGTGTATGTCATTGTTCTCTTTTTGTCAGGGGGCTTGTTGGTTGTTTTCTTGAAATGCTTTCCAGGTGAGCGGCATAGATCGCCGCAGGAAGTAGGATAGGGTCTTGGCGTATTGTTGAATTTCCCATTGTGCGTTGCTGTCTGCCCGCAGATTTATAAAGTTCATGAGGGCTCTAGCGTTGGTGGTTGCGTAAAATTCGGTGTAGGTGGCGAGTGGTAGGACCATGCGTGCAACTTCTTTGGCTACTCCTCTGTCGAGTAGGAGTTTGTACGTTCTGAACGCTGCGTTGTATGCAGTGGCCATGTCGTCTTGTGGTAGTTGTGCGTTTTCAAGTGGCTCAAATGTGTAAGCTCCCGGCTTGCCTACTTGTGTTCGCATTTGCTCTATTTTTGGCAGGTAGGCGTCTGTTGGCATTTCTGAGTATCTTCCAGAGTACTCGTTGTAGGACCACCCAATGCGATGCCTAAACCATTCTCTTGCAACGAAAATTGGGGCTTTTACGTGAAAGCGAAAGAAGTTGTGTTCGAATGGTGTTCCGTGTTTTTCTCGTAGGAGAAAGTTTATTAGTTGCTCGTCGCCATCTTCGATGCGGCGGTGGTGACGCCCAAATGACACTCGGGCGGCGTTGATTACGCTAAGGTCGGATGCGGTTTTGGCGTCTAGCCGGATGAAACCTTGCTCTAAAACGGGTTGCAGGCTGTCGTCAATCCTAAGGCTGGAGGTAATTCGCATTTTGGGGTCCTTTCTGGGTTATTATACCGCTGAGCTTCCGTGCAAACTAGCGGTATCTGTGGCGGGGTATCTACCAAGGGTGGGGTTGGGTGGCGAGACATAAGATGGCCCCTCGTATTCCCCTTTATCATATAGGTGTTGCAGCAGTGCTGCGGGCAGGTGCTGGGGCAGTAGAACGTCTTCTCTGTTGGCGGATGTATCAACTTGAATCACAAGCCCTTCTAGGCCTTTGTGGGGGTAACCGTTGAAGTCTTCCACCCAGTAAACAGTGTGACCGTTTTCGGTGGCCTGTCTGGCGGGCTCAATGCAGGCGCTGAACTTCCAGCTAACTGACCGGCTGTTCGTGTTGTCATCAATGACAGGAACGTCACCGGGGATTCCGAGAATGGGGGAAATGTGCTTGTTGGCTTGGTGCCGCCAGGTAGTGAGCCAGTGCAGGTCGGTGGACCGGTACATGGCTTGCACTAGGTGGGGCATGTACTCGGGTACCCAAACGGTGTAGTGTCCTGCTTCGTGGGGAGGTGTGGGCCACCCGAACTCAACTCGGCCGCCTGTGAACAGGTGGTTGAGGCTGTTGATTACGCCGTCAACGTCGAGGAATACTGTTGGCTTGAATTTCATTTTTGCTCCTTTGTTATGCCTTAATTGTAGCACAGTTTGGGGGATTTGTCAAATTGGTAAAATATTACAGCCCCTTCCGCTGGGAGGGGACCAAGCAAAAAAGGGGCTGCACCCTCAGAAATACCCAAAAGTGCTGATTTGCGTATTGAGAAGGTTATATGTATACTAATTGGCCGTTTGGAGGCCGTCAACTGTTACGCCCATTAATTTTAAGTTACGCTTGTCGTTTAAGTGTAACTTAAACCGTTCGTAAGTTACACTTACCAATCCATTACCTGATCATCAAACTCTTCGTTAGCTAAAGCTTCGTTAAGTTCTTCATCGGTGCGGGTCTGTTGTTGCCCTGAGTCGTACTGGCTGAACTCTATTACTTCAAACGGCCAAGTTGATCCACGTTTGCACAATGTGGGCCACTCTCTGGCTTCTCGTTGACCACGATAGTGCTTAAAGTCGATTAGCTCAGGGTCGGTGGGGTCGGGGGAGAGTGCTATTCCGAACTCTGACCATCTGGACCAAACGGCTGAGCCAAAGGGGCGTAGGTCACGCTGACCTCCTGATCCCAACGGGGCGTGGTGTTCAATCCAGAGGGCGCAGTTGTATGTGTGTCGGATGTAATCTAGGAATCGGGCAATTTCAATAGATACTGATTCTGCTGTTCGTCCGCCTGGGTCGATGAACGATTTGTAGAGGGGGCCGAAGAATAGAATGTCAGGGTCGATTGCTGCAACGTGCTCTTCTACTAGTGCCCGGTCTTGCGGTGTGAGAAGGTTGACCCCGTCTGGCTTCATAAGCAAGTGTGCGTCCATACCTTCGTGCATTTTGTATGCTTTGATGGAATCATAGATGCGCATTGATGTTCGGCGGATAATCCGTTCGGGGTTCTCCAAGTCAATCATCAGTGTTCTGGCTTTTGGCATTCTGTCTCTGCGGAATGGGTGAATGCCTGCGGCTGACATTAGCGCAACTTGTCGGGCAAGGGTGGTTTTCCCGCTGCCCTCACTCGCAACTACGATTACTCGCTCCTGTCTCTCCAGCAGATTTGGAATCACCCAATCGTAGGATAGATCAAAGTCTGTCTCTAGAAACGGTGACCACTCAACAAGGTTACCGGTGTCACGGTGCTCCCGGTCCCGTGTCGACAAGAAGGTGTCTACTGAGGAGGCGACTCGGCCTGCGAGCACTCCTTCCGAAAGATCAGTGCCTTGAAGGTTTTGCAAACTTTCAATTAGGGTGTCTAGGGCTGAATGATCTACATCTGATTCTTGTTCGGGGGTTTCGTCAAATGGGATGAGTTCGTTGGCTAGATCAGCACCCGAAGCGATAAGGTCCGCAACGTCCTTGAACTTCCCAGGCTTGAAAACCTTTACTTTGCATCCAGCAGCGAGAAGCTCGCTGTTGACGGCCCGAGCGTGAATGTAGCCGGGCTCGTCGTTGTCGCATATAATCGCAACCTTTGCCCCCGCTAGAGCCTCTGTGTGGTTCGAGGTCCACTTGTTTTGTCCTTCTCCTCCTGCGCCACCAGGGTTGGTGGTTGCAATATACCCAATAGATTCCAGGGCGTGAACGTCTTTTTCGCCTTCTACAACATAAATTGTGTGACCGTTCATCTTGGCTTCAAGCACTTCAGGCAGACGGTACAAGGGCTTCTCAATACCGCTTGTGGTCCAGACCCATCCTCCCTGCCCATCGGGGGCACGTTGCTTGAAGGTTTTCTTTCCGTCACTGTCAACGTACCGCATCACTTCCATGACGAGGTTATCTGTGGCATCATAGTAGGGGTACGACTCTTGAAGAGTTGCCTTCTTTTTTGGTTTTGTTGGAGACTGCTTAGTCTTTGGCCACAATTCTTGAGGGGTGACATCAATCGACTCACAAATTTCGTTCAGGTCACAACCGCCGCCTCTGAGACACTTCATCAAGACCTGACCCTGCTTGCCCACAGACACTCTCAGAGAAGGATTTTCATCATCAGCCCGACATGGGCAAGTTGCGTTCCACTGCTGCGGACCAGCCTTAGAATGATTAAGGCGTGCCAGCACGTTATCAATTGGGTCCATCAGAGAACCTTTCCAAAATCCATGCCTCTCGTGTTTTCTCATAAATGGATGTAAACATTGTTCTGTCTGCGTTCGTGGTCAGCGCTGTTGCTCCAGTCCCGAGTCTGCGAATGGTCTGCGCCAACACAGGATGAGGTTTTGCATAATCATACGTTCCAGCGTATATTTTCTGACCGATGGATTGCAGGATTGTCCAGGCTTCTTCAGGCTCAGGCGGAAGCTCCTCATCAGAGTTATGAGAAAGAACTTGTAGGCGCAACTCCCCTGGTCGGGGCATCCACTTGCGGCCTGCCAGACCCATTTGCTTCACCGCAGCTTTCGTGGTGGCGTAATCAAGGTCTTGCACGAACTCCCAGTAACCTTGAGCCCTTGCTGTTATGCTGGCTATGTCTAAGGATTTGTCCCACGTCACACTCATGAATGTCACGAGGTCTTGGCACTCTTGTTTTTCCATAGCTACAGGATATCACACTTTCTCATATTTGTCAATAAAAGGCAAAAGCCCCCCAAAAGGGGGGGCCTCAACCTTCAGACCTTTCCGATCATCAAAAATCATCGAAAGGGTCGGAAGCGGGTACAGTTGCTCGACGCTGCGGAGCCTGGTTGCTACGTCCCTGAGGGGCCGAGCCTCCCTGCCCGTTGCCTCGACGGCGAGTCATCGTCTCAATCCCGTTGCAGCTAACCGCAATGTGATCTGCCACGATTTCAACGGTGGATCGCTTTTGCCCCTCGGAATCCTCCCAGGAGCGCTGTTCCAACCGTCCCTTGACTACGACAGGCATGCCCTTCTCTAGAACGTTGGCGGCGTTCTCGGCGGTGTACCGCCACGCACAAACGTTGAAGAAAGAGGTTTCTTCCTGCCATTCGCCGTTGGCCTGATATCGACGGTTTGACGCTACCGAGAAGCTCAGTCGACCGTTGCCGTTCGGTGTGAACCTCATCTCGGGGTCTGCCGTGATGTTGCCAATTACTGTGATTTCTGCATTGCTCATATCGTCTCCTAACGTTTCTCTATTTGCAGATATGTGTATTATAGCACGGTGTGGGCCGGGTGTCAAATCAAACTATTGCTGGACACAGGTGGGCTAATATCGTAAAATACCTGATATGAACGAAAACCGTGAACAAGCCCGTATGGCTTTATATGATTACTTTGTTGACACTTTGGTAGACTTGGCTGACCCTGAAGAAGGTGAAGAGCCCCAATGCCGTGATGACATGATGTCTGTTGTGGCCATCCTATTTGAAGGCGCAGGACTTACTGCCATGAATACTGACGATGGGTCAGTCGTGTTTGAGTGCTCAGGTTTATCCGCCAGCAGCTTGTAACCGCCTGTGCGCCATGAAGTGGCGTCGACACATGACCTGATACTCGACTAATGTTGAGTTGTCGATAACTTCATCTCCACCAGATGAAGCAGGCTGCCCCTCAATGAACAGTGCATTATGAGTAGCATGTTCCCCACACCAGCAGCGCATCTGATTGTCTAACTGCACTATCTTGTCGCACACCTCTAGAATCCTAGCCGTGGCTGTGAACAGGTTTCCTTTGTACGAAGTTAGCAGCCCGTAAGCGAACACTTCAATGTTCTTAAGGTCAGCGATTTCTACTAACTCATCAACTTGCTCCAGGCTTAAAAATTGTGCTTCGTCCACGAACAGGAACTTTAGAGAAGTTTGATTTGTGTGATTGTGAGAGTCGATAAGTTGCACAATTGAATCGTCTGGTTTTACACCAGTAGACAAAGCGACGCCGCCCATCCGACTTGAGCAAACTGATTCGCCCATTCTGTCATGACGGTTAATGAGAAGTACTTGGTCTGGGTAAGCACTTTCCAGGTTAAAGTGGGTTTGTAGTAGGTGTGTTGTTTTGCCGGATGACATTGTTCCGGTTAGAAAAGTGATGGTGGCCATTTTATTCCTGTTGTGCTGAGTTCCATAGGGCGGAACGCTCAGGACGGTATGTAGGTGCTACGGTTGCTGGAATAGGGGTTCCCCCATTAATTCGGGGAGCGCTTATAATTTTTTTGACCCCAGCACCGCAGTCTGGGCAAGTGGTTAAAGTGTCGTCAAACATGCTTTGGAATACTTCAAAGACTCCGCAGACGGCACAAGAATAATCATACTTCGGCATGTTCATTAGTATATTACCTTTTGGTAGTCTTGGCAAGATCTATATTTGGTACCATATTGTTAAGTGCTGTTTTGCGATTGGGGGGGTTGGTGAAGCGAGGGGATTTTCTCAGGCGAGCGTCCAAAGCGACGTTTGTCTGTTTTTTGTTGTTAGCTTGGTTTGCTCCAGCTCAGGCGTGGGCGAACTCATACGTGGTCACGGCTGAGGCTGACTGGTGGTTCACTGTTTCTGAAGAGTCTCTGGAGGTTGAGATTCTGGGAAATAGTAATGCGGCGTGCGATGACTCCAATAGGTCCGATCCGTATTTGTGGCTGTACAACGACGATACGGGCGAGCTGGTTGATTTCAATGATGACGGTGCGCATAACGAGGATGTTCAGTGCTTTTCTTCTCGGTTGTATGTTGTTTTGGGTGCCGGTAACTACCGGTTGAGGTCAGGGTACTATCCTGTTGAGCAGGGCGTAGGGTTTGAGGGGCCTGCTCCGTATGATTTAATTTCTTCCGTTGTGTTGCAAGGTGAAGACTTGGACCCCATTTCGCCGCCTGCAACGCAGCCTTTTGAGTCAGTTCCTAATGAAGAAATTGATGCCCCATCAACTACAACAACGACAACTGTGCCAACGACAACCACCACAACAACTACGACGACTGTGCCGCCAACAACAACTGTGCTGCTGACCACAACTACGACAGCCGTGCCCACAACTACCACTACCACTACCACTACCACTACTACAACAACGACGTTGCCGCCGGTAACAACGACAACGGAAGTGCCACTATCATCAACAACTACTGCAACAACTACCCTGCCTACAACTACAACAACGGTGACAATTGCGTTGCCGCCAACCACCACGCAACCATCAGAAACAAATATTTTAACAGCTATTGGTGTAAGTGATGAAGATGTAGTCTTGGCCGGGATTGATGAGGCGGAGATAAAAGTAATCGAAGTCCTTCAGGAAGTTGATTCCCATTTAGCAACTGAGTTTGCTCAGGTTGTTGACGGTGACGTTACCGTGGAGGATTTGCGAACGCTGTTAGAAGATGAGGGCTTTGAGGATTTACCGCCTGCCGCAAAAGACTCTCTAGCGATAGCTCTGTCTGATGCCCCTGATGAGGTGAAAGAAGAGTTTGAGGAAGCGATAAATATTTTCTATGATGGCTATGACCATTACACTCCAACTGGGTCCCGGGTTAACGTCGAGACTCGTCGGACAGTCGTTGCGGTTGTGGCAGGTGCGGGAGCGGTGGCGGCAGCGGGCCAATCTGGTGGGGTGGGTGGAATTGAAAATCATCTTAAAAGAAAAGCACAACACGGGGGGAACCGATGAAACTTTTAAAGCATATTAAGGGCATTGCTAAGTCAATGTTTAAGGAAATATTTTATTTGGGGTGGACGCTGGCAGGCACTGGACTTGTCTTAATTACGCTGTCGTCTTCAACCTTGACCTACGGTATTTGGATTTCGGCCGCAGGGCTAGCGTTGCATTTAGTTAGCATTATGTTTGATTATTTCGATGGAGAACAAAATGGATGAGATTAACAAACTTATACTTAATACTGTAGGTAGAATTTTTGCTGTTTTTGTGATGAACGCTATGGCAATTATTGGAGGCTCCAGCCTTATTGGGGGAATTGATCCGTGGAAAGCGGCGTTCTTGGCAGGAGTAACAAGTTGCACAACTGTGCTGCAAAAGCTAGCCGCTGCTTACGCTGATGATGGTAAAATCACTGCGGACGAAATTGATTCTGCTTTTGCTTTAGGTCAGCATAAAAAGTCCTAGTTGGGTTTGCATAGTTGTACTGCTGGACGTGCCGGGCATATGTGGTAGACTAAATATAGGCGACAGGGCAACCTTCCTGTTGCCTGTATTTATCCCCTAACAAGGAGAAGAAATATGGATGTTAACATCTATAAGCAGGTAGCTGAGCGGGCGCTCATGACTTTCGCACAGACATTTCTGGCGATGTTCGTTGTGACTGACCTTACTTCAGCAAAGGGTGCCCTTACGGCGGCGGCCGCTGCAGGACTTTCTGTAGTGAAGTCGTTTGCTGCCACTAAGATTGGCGATCCTTCTACCGCATCTGTCGTATGATTTTTTACGCATCCCTTGCATGAGGTAGGGAAGTGTGCTATTATATGACTGTTAGGGGGTAAGTCTTTTCCGCTCCGTTGTGGCTTCCCTACTAACGAGGAAGACCCCGGTCACTTAGGTGGCTGGGGTTCTTTCTTTTTCTTGCGGCGGGTGGGGATGTGCTTAAGGCGATCAGGGCGAACGGCTACCCACTGCTCTCGCCCGTATGCGCCGCCCCACAGATCCACCCACTCGTTGTCTTCGGGCAGATTAGTGTTTGTGGTATGCCCGTGGAACGTGAAGGTGCCCTGCTGGCCTTTGATACGGCACTTGTCACCCTTATTTAGAATGACTTGGGGTGAGAGTTGGTAGCTGTCGCTTTCTACCCACCCTGGCTTACCTTCCCACTTGCTGGGTTTGATGGTTTTGCGTGTCATGTTTACAAGTATACCACATAAGTGGGACAGTTGTTACATTTTTGCGTAGATCTTATCTGCGATCTCTTCACGGACATTGGGGTTGTCGTCTAGGTACGCTTTGGTGTTTACCCGGCCTTGACCAATGTTTTCGCCGTTGTATGCAAACCATGCGCCCTTCTTGTCGATGATTCCCATATCCACGCCGATGTCTACAATGTCACCTGTTCTGGAGATTCCTTCGCCGTAAGCGATTTCAAACTCTGCCTGGCGGTGAGGGGGAGCGACCTTATTCTTTACAACTTTCACTCGGACTTTGTTGCCCATAGCTTCGCCGTCGGTTTTGAGGGTTTCGATTCTCCTAATGTCCAACCGCACAGAGGCGTAGAACTTTAGAGCCTTGCCTCCGGTTGTCACCTCAGGGCTGCCGAACATGACACCAATCTTCTCCCTAAGCTGATTGATCATAATCAGAATGGTCTTAGAGTGATTTAGGTTGGCAACAATCTTTCGCATCGCCTGAGACATAAGACGGGCGTGTAGTCCGACGTGGCTGTCTCCCATCTCGCCGTCAATTTCTGCACGAGGAGTTAGAGCCGCAACAGAGTCCACGACTACAACGTCTAGGGCACCTGATTCAATTAGACGGTTTGTGATTGTCAGTGCTTGTTCTCCGGTGTCCGGTTGCGATACGAGTAGGTTGTCTACGTCGCATCCGATTGCTTTAGCATACACGGGATCTAGGGCGTGCTCTGCGTCAATAAAGGCACACTGTCCGCCCATCTTCTGGGCGGCAGCGATGACGTGTAAGGCAATCGTTGTCTTTCCACTAGACTCCGGTCCGTAGATTTCTGTGACCCTGCCTTTGGGTAGCCCGCCAACGCCGAGGGCTAGGTCTAGGGCGATTGAGCCGGTGGAAATGGTTTCGATCTGCATTGTGGCGTTGTCGCCAAGGCGCATGATGGAGCCGGTGCCAAACTGTTTTTCAATTTGGCCTATTGCGTCTTCTAGAAGTTTGTCTTTGTTCATCTTGTTAGTGTAGCCTCTATTTTTGTGTAAGTCAATTTCAGGGAGTTTGGTCAGCGTATTTTTTTAATAACGGTGTTAGATCAACGGCCTGTGATCGAAGGGTCTGTTCTTCCACCAGTATGTCCGCTTGCGTTAACCTTTTTCCGTGATTGTGATGTTGGAATCCAAGCCCATTCTGGATGTCGCCGGGTGGGATTTCATTCTGGATTTGTAAGCGGCGATCTATCATTTTTTGGCTAACGTAGCAATTGTTGACTTTGTAGATTAAAAACTTTTCACCTGATGGGGCCTCTTGAAAGTGACGGCCCACGTTATAAGCTATGGGCGCTTGATGCATGGATCTGCAACGAAACCCTGGTAGGCGGTTACCTGAGGTATCATCGCCTATGCCTGTTTTAACTTGTGAATGAAAAGAGGCTTCGGGCGTGAATTGTAAATTGTCGTCAGTGTTGATCAACTTGATTACTGGTATGAAAACTTGCTCTGTGGCGGCTCTTGGCTCACCTAGAAGAAATTCTGTAATGGTTAGAGTCAGACGATTCCCAACTAGATTTTTTTCAACGCTACTTACGAGGTTATCTAGTTCCCGTGCCCCAAAGTGTGGTATATTTGATTGCATAATGTTCCAGTGAGGCGCAATTTCATTTACTATGCTGTGAGGATCGTCTGAGCTGTTGTAATCTATGATGATTCCGTCGTCAAATAGATTTACGTGGTGTCGGAGCCACATTGGCAGTAGGTAGCTCTCGTTTTTTATATGCGTGATAACCGTGGACCTCATGGCGACTCGTATCTGATTGAAGGGAAGTATTGCATAAGCGTGACCCCAGTAGGCTTCCTCTCCATTACTTTTTGCTTTATTTCATTGTAAAAGTTCCATGATAGCGGCACGACTAGGATGTCGTCGCTTTCTTTTAGTAAGGCATCAGGGTGCTTGATAGGTATATTCATTCCAGGGATATACTTGTTTTGCTTAAGTGGATTGTCGTCAACTATGTAGTCTAATGGCTCGTTTGCGGCGTTTAGTACTGTGGTACCTTTGGCGGCGGCACCATAGCCAATTAACTTAATGCCTGTCGCACGAATAGACTGAAGCTCTGATTTGAAAGCACGTATTGTGTTTCTTGCATTTTGTGCAAATTTGTCAACTTCTTGTTTTGTGGGGCCGGGGGTTAGCGCCTGTTTGCTACCTGCTGTTTGCAAATGAAATAAATAACTTTGTCCGTGGATTGGGCGCTTTGACGTTTCTACAAGAACAAGCCCTGCTCGCTCGGCCAACTCACTTAGTGACTTTTCAGAAAAGAAACTAATGTGTTCATGGTAGATAGTGTCAAACTCACCATTTTGTAGCATGTCGGCTTGAGAAGTTTGGATATAGATATGGTCAGATATGTCTTTGCATATTTCTAAAAAGTTTAAAGGGTTGTCTACGTGGGCTAAAACATTCTGCGCCACGACGACATCCGCCTTGAACTTTCGATGGGTGTCGTTCAAGAATGCACAGTATGTTTCATGGTTTTTAGAACTAATTGGGTGTAAGTTTTCGGCGGGGTCAATCCCAATAGTTTTCCATCCTGCATCTTTAAATGCGTTCAGTTGAGAACCATCGTTACAGGCGATTTCTAAAACGGTTCCAATCCCGTGCTTACTTGTTATCATGTCGGCAAAATTGTAAAAGTCTTCCCGTAGCGTATGTGTAGTTCCTGAGACATAATGGTAATCCGTGAATAGTGCTGATCGGTCTACGCAGTGGGAAAGTTGCATATGAGAGCACTTTGCGCAAAAATTAGCGGCTAGGGGGAAGGTTGGAAGAATAGTATTGTCATCTTCGGGGTAAGTGTTCGCTAAAGGTTGGCTTCCTAAATCCAAACATAGGTCAAGCTCATTATTTCCGCAACAAAGGCAGTGGTCAAGTGGGGCAAGCATCTCGCCTCCCGTGCTTTGTAAATGGTAGAGTGTCTTGAAGCTCTATAACCACTTTTTCTAGACTTGTGTTGCTAAACGATCCGTAGGCGTTTATAAATTTGGTGCAGTCTAAATGAAAGTCGTAAAAACTTTCTCCAGTGTGCGTTTTAGCGATATCCGCCCCAGTTAGTGCGGCCACGGTTTCTGCAATTTCTCCGACAGTTGTATTTACTGATCCTAAGTTAAAAATACCTGGGACGGGGTTGTCTATTATTTTAGCTATTGCTTTATCTAAGTCGTCAAGAAACAGTAGTGTTCTTCGGGTCGAGGGGTTAACACAGTTTATTTGGTTATTTGTTGTAGCTGCGAGTGTCATTGCGTTGACGACTGTATCTATTCTTTGTATTGGTGAGTATCCCGCAACAGTACCTAACCGTAAACCTACAATATTTTTTCCTTGACCCATATGCATTTGAGCTATGGCGTCACAAACAATTTTAGTACAGTCGTATGGGCGGCTTGAAGATGTGTGGCTCTCTTCGGTTGCAGCGCCGGTAGTTTTCGAGTAGACCGATGCGGATGACACATAAATTAGCAGCTGGGACTCATGTAAGTTTTCAACTAAACGCTTGAATTTATTTACGTTATTCTCCCAGGCTCCGTCAGGGTCAGAAGCCGCCATAGGCTCTGAAGAATGCCCCGCTAAATGAATTATTGTTGAAAAATTTGATAGGTTAAGGGTGTTGGAAAAGTCTACCGCATTTTGACTTTCACTAAACCAACCAAGGTCGCAACCATTAGCTTCTGGGAAAGACAAAGAAAGCGATGAGCCGATATATCCAGCGTTGCCTGTGATGAAAATCATAAAATCGCCTTTTCTTTCATGTGTATGTTACCTGTTTACTTGCTCGCAGTCAATTGTAGCAGTTAGAATATTTTCATGACTAAACGTGGACCGAAAAGAACTGTGTTGGCCTCTATTAGAGTAGGAGCGTGGGGAGATACGGGCTGGCAGCTGGAGTTAGAGTGTGGGCATGTTGTGCCGTCAGACCGCCGGGCTGTTGTGGGAGAGACACGGGTATGTTGCAAAATCTGCGCTACGCCAGACACACCGCAGCGATTAGTGGAGGTTTTGAGCGACTGGGAGAACGGATGGGAACCCTGGGACCCTACTGCCGAGATAAAAGCTAAAGCAAAAGTGGCCTCGCTCGTTGGTGTGCAACTTGACCAAGTCGAGATAAACAATGGCACTGCCACTATCTTTGTCGATGTACCACAGTTGCAGAATATTTTATCAAATAGGTTTCCCTAATAGGGGTTTGGTTGATGCGGGTACCAGCCACCCAGGCCCATAAAGTCGTTTTAACTTCTGCTCTGCTAAGTTCGGAATTAGTAAAGTAGTGTTTTTCCATGAAAGGCGGGTAAGGGGGGCGCAGTTTGTCCACGGGGTACGATCCCATGTATCATCGTATTCAACCCCACTAGTAGGGTCTACTGTGGCAAGGTAGAAGTCGACTGAGGCGTACTCTGCGGTGGCTGCTGTCTTGTATATGAATGCGTTATCAATGAACGGCGTAAAATTGTTTTCATTAAGGATATCCCGTAGTTGGGTGGCATGCGTTTTATCAATAATAATATCGACATCGTCATCGTTGTTGATACAGGAATTGTCCCTAATTATTCCTAGAAGTGTACCATAAGCAACGAACCAGTTTTCTAGTTCTGCCTCGTTTAGTAGAGAGGCAACCAGGGAGAGTGTGTTGTTTAGTTTTTCTTTGGTTTCGTTGTCACCGGCCATTTTAAAGAGTAGCTTTCTGTGCTATAACACGAACACATATTGGGTCTTCATTGTGGTAAGGGGCGAGCCCACGCCGCTCAGTAAAGTCTAGGATGTTGTAGTTCTGGCGCAGCAGGCGGCGGATTAGGTCATTGCCATCAGCCAAGTTTCTGTAGTGGGTTTCGCCGTAGTGGTAGTGCTCGGCGGGGAGGCCATCATTTAGAGAACTGCGGGCTTCTATACAAAGAAACGTCTCAGGGTGGATAGACTCAAGAAAGGTTTCCTGCTCTTCGTCAGTAATACTGTGAAAGGTAAACCGGGAGTATACGATATCGAACCCTGTTTTGTCTAGGCTGCAGAAGTCGCCCTCGTGGAAGCTGACGCTGCCCCCAGCTTTGTATTCCCTGACTGTGGGCAGCCAACCACAGCTGTCTACCCCTGTTACCTGCATACCCCTCTTTGCGAACTCGTAAGAGTCTCGGCCCGTGCCACACCCTGCGTCTAGCACAGTTGACGCTAACCTTTTTGGAGATCCTAAGGTGAAACTGAACCGCCCAAGGTAGCGGCAGAACTCCGACGGCATAAGGAGGTCGACGGGCAGCTGCTCCTGGTCGTAGAAAGATCTCCAATACGCCGGTTGGTTGGATTCGCTCATTGGCACGTCTCTTTTCTACCCATGCGATTACTATATACGGTGGTCACAGGTACGTCAAGCCCTGCCCTTTCGTGTGGTAGTAGTTGACGCTACTTACACGAAAGCTCAGGCTGTACCCGCTCTAGTATTATTAGATCCCCTGCATCATCGACCCCAAGCATCCCCTATTTTTTCAGGAATGCCCACTCTCCCCAGATATGGCTCTGGATGCCCGTGTGCCGGAACCGCATGGGCGTTTGCTAGTTCCGAACCTATCTCCTCAAGTCCTAGTGTTCAGCGTGCAGGGACTGGGACCCCGTCAAGGGTGTTGTTCCAGTGTATCGTGCGATCCATACCGTCACTCTTTGGGTAGGCGTGCCCGTCGTGTCTCTTTCTCACCAGTTGCGTAACGAGTGTGACCCTCCGGTCCATCAGCAGTTCTTTATGTCATCGGGATTCCCCGGTTGCGTTTCGTTGTGCTGCGCTCCTTTTGTTGGTTTGCTGGGTATTCTAGTGGGTTTAGGGCGGGGTGTCAATGCCTGTTTTGGGTTGTTTGCTTGACAAATAGTCTTTAGACTATGTGAAGTAACGAAAGGAAGCAACGTGTTTAATGAAATTAAGTCACCTGCATGGTATCGTACTGCTCCTTGTCGTGGACAGGATCGTTTGTTTTTCTCGGCTAAGCCGTCAAAGCGTAAGGCGGCTGTCCGCATTTGTGTGTTAGAGTGTGAACATACTGAGGAGTGTTTGGGTATTGCAGTATCCGCTAAGCTTATTGACGGGGTTTGGGGCGGAAAGACGGGGCCAGAAATTGAACGAATAGTTGAGATTACGTGATTGAGTTTGACGATTTGGCAGATGATGTAATTGGTGTACTGCGTCGGGGGTTGATGGAAGTAGTCTTTTTTGTTGTACCTGCTTCCGCAATTGAGGGAAAAGATTTCGAGCTGCTTGTTTGGACCGACTCCACGGTTAGTATTGGGGTGTCTGCGGATTATTTAGACGGACCACTTAGGGACATGGTTGCTGAAGCCATTCTCGAAAGAGACCACGGGTCGTCGGCTTCGTGGGAAGAGCATGCAATGGAGTTGTTCGTTATGCATTTGAGTGACATTTTGAATGAAGTTATGCATAGGAGTTTTGACAAGTGGTCGTATCTAAACCTTGATTCTGGATTAAAGCGGATTTTAGGGGAGCATTGACTTAGATCGGTCAGCATGATAAACTATGGTATTGCTACTATTTACTAGGGAGATATATGGCTGATCGAACATTGCAGCACATAGATACAGTTACCGATCTTTTACTTGAACTACGGTTACTGCTTGGCACTCTCCCTTCTAGCTCTACTGATGAGGAGCTTCTTGAAGTTGCAGGAGCCCTTCATCATGTCAAAAGTATTGCGACTCAAACATTCAGTGAGTTTCAGACGATAGTGGCAGAATCCATTGACGCTTCCGCTCCTGTAGAAATATCTACGGGTACCATTGAAGTTAAGTCTGGGGCACCTCGTAAATCGTGGGATCATAGCCGACTTGCCGCTGAGGTTGGGCGTCGTGTTGCAGATAGGAATATGAACATTGACTCTGGGGAAATGAGTTTGTCTCCGCAGGAGCTTATTCAACAGGTTCTGGAGTTTGTTGGTCTTTCGTATTGGAAGGTAGGTAAGTTGAAGGAGCTTCACATTGATGCGGATGATTTTTGTGAAGTTGGAGAATCCAAGAAAAATCTTGTTGTAAGGAGAGATGTATGAATATGTTAGCTGAGTTGTCAGAGCCGTTCCCAGTCGAGGTGGAGCGGCAGTTGCGTAAGGGTAGTGCTATGCTTACGTACATTCCAGTATCAGAAGTAATTACCCGGCTTAACAAGGTGCTGGGTGTGGACATGTGGTCCTATGAAGTTATGAAAGTTGAGCGGGATAGTTTAGATCCCGAGTTTGTGGTCGCACATGTGCGCCTTACTGCCACTTTTATTCCAACAAACGAAGCGCCCAATCTTGTGGTTGTGCGTGAAGGAATTGGTGGGCAGAAGATTAAGCGCACAAAGAGCGGGGATATTGTTGACCTTGGTGATGAATTTAAAGGCGCTGTATCTGACGCTCTAAAAAAAGCGGCGCAGTCTCTGGGAGTTGGGCTTTATCTTGCCCGATCAGAAGAGGCCCTGTATCTGGAAGAAGTTGAAGATGTTGAATCAGCCATCAGTGAAGAACATTTTGAAAAACTTCGCACAGTACTTAACTCGTTGAGCACCGCAGAAATGCATCAGGCCAGGGAGCATTGGGACTCAATTTCTAATGATCTTCCTTTTGAACGGTTGAATATTACGAGAGCGCTGTTGGATCAGATGCTCGACTTTGTTCGTAGTGTTCGCCTGCCCACCGAAACAGGCGTTGTGTTTGATGCAGAGTAGTATGGATCTGGGCCCTATCCCTTATGAGCCTCCACGGTATATGTCGCCGTCGTCTATTGGGACATTCCAACAGTGCCCAATGAAGTTCAAGTTTTCCAGGCTTGACCGGTTACCGACAGAGTCGACTGAGGCGCAACATCTGGGCTCGTTTGTTCATGAAGTTTTAGAAGACTTGTTTGCGTTGCCCGCAGAGGAGCGTACCGAGTCAGCCGCTCGTAGTATCGCTCGGTGGCAGTGGAATATGAAGTGGAATGAAAAGTTCAATGAACTTGCCGAGAAGGGGACAGAAAACGAATTCCGATGGAAGGCGTGGTGGTGCATTGAGAACTACTTCGGCATGGAGGACCCAACATCTTTTGAGGCTGCTGGCATAGAAGCAAAGATGGATGGTGCGATTGACGGAGTGCCTATCTTTGGAATTATTGACCGATGGACGTTGGAAAATGACAAGCTTGTAATATCCGACTACAAGACCGGCAAGAAACCTCGCCCTCAGTATGAGTGGGAAAAAAAGATGCAGATCACTATCTACAGCATTCTTTTGGCAGAGCAGGAGGAGCGAGAAGTTGAGCGGGCCGAATTGTTGTACTTGAAGTCTGGCGAGTTTGCACGATATGAGATAGATGCTGAACTTGAGTCTGCTGTCCGAGTTGAGGTTAGCAACACTTGGGATAAGGTTACTACGAGTTGTGCTTCGGGGGAATTTCAGACGATCACGGGGCCGCTATGTAACTGGTGTGATTATAAACCTATTTGCCCGGAGTGGTCCAATGCCTGATGTTACGTTTGCTCAAATTGTTTCTGAGGATATTAAGGGCACGTTGGATCAGCGGGAGCAAGATATGCTTCGTTTACCTGAGAATGTGCAGCGTTGGCGGGATACGCTGAGTAATATTATTGAGACTGTGGATGAGCAGATTACTGCAATTAATGAGTCGGTCGCTTCGGTGCAGAAAATGTATCCTGATTTTGAAAGCAATCCGGTTTCTGAGAATTTGGCGGGTAAACTGTCAAAGACTGCAAGGTTTCGTTTTCATGCTGAGAAGCGTTTAGCGGAAGCTGATCGTATTTTGTCTATGGGTTCGTTGCCTGACCCTTCGTTGTCGTTGGCCGCTTTTTTGAAGGCGGCAATTGAACAGCACTTGAGCGATAAGGATGATACTGAGATGGGTCTTGATTATCATGATGAGCGTCTGCGTGATGCGTTGTCAGGGAAATGGAGTTTTTGATGAAGATTGGCTTGGTTGCAGAAGACTTTAATACGCATAGCAGAGATATGTTGGGTCGCCCCGTTTGGAGTGGTCCGACATGGGTGCGTTTGGCTCAGTACAGTGATCATTTTAAGGAAATGGGTGTAGATCACCGTTGTGGGACGCTGGGAAGCTTTGCAAACTTTGACGTTTTAGGGGTTGTGGACGCATCAGGTAAAGCGTGGTTTGACTGCGATGTCATTGTACTGCAGCGGTACATGGATGATAAATTGAAAAGAGATATTCCCAGGGGGCAGGCTGCGGGTCAAATTTTTATTAATGATGTTGACGACTGGTATTGGGGGTTGAGCAAAAAGAACGCCGCTTACAATGCCACCGATCCTAGCCGTAACCGCTCCAAAAACAGAAATATTTATGCTGAAATAATTAGCATGAGTGATGGTGTCATTGCTTCAACTCCGTTCTTGCAGGAAAAGTTGCTCCACTGGAATGACCGCACACTTCTTCATGGTAACTATGTTGATCTAAAGCGATTTAAAAAGTATTTCAAACACGAAGATAAAGAAAAAATTGTTGTTGGATGGGTCGGCTCTATGATTCACCGGAGTGGTGATCTGGACATTCTTCGGCCGCACGTTAAGGATATTGGCGAGTTCGCTAGTTGGCACCACACCGGCCACATTCCTCATGCAGGTTACCCAAAGTTTCATTCTGAACTTGGCATTGCAGAAAGTGACGTAACTTACTTTCCTTTCCAAAACCCTCAGTCGCTCATGGCTGGAATTAATTTTGATGTTGGAATTGTGCCACTTGTCAACATTCCGTTTAATCATGCCAAGTCGTATGTAAAGGGGATTGAATATGCCGCCGCTAATGTTCCTTTCGTTGCTTCGTGGAGCCCGCAATACCAGCAATTGTCTGAAGAACATGGTATAGGCGTGGTAGTCTCTAAAGCTTCTGAATATGTGAGCGAACTGAAAAAGTTCTGCGATTTCGACTACCGGCAAGAGGTCGCAGAAGCCAATCGAAACGCCGTGCAAGCGTTTGATACTAAACTTGGCGCCATTCATCTTTATGAGTGCATTCAAGAAATTGTCAGGCAGGTTCGGCCATGAAACGAGGTAAACCTTTACGCCGCACTCCATTTAAAAGCAGCAGAACTAGCGGATCTTTAAAAAGATCACCTTTAAATTATAGGTCAGCCGGTATGCACGATGCTTACGTTAAGAGGCGTGCTTTAGTTAAGCAGATGCTTGCCCAAACACCGTATTGTCAAGCATGCACGGCTATCTACGTGTTCCCACGGCTTATTAAAGGTGAGCCTCTTGGAGTGGTGAATACTCGACCTTCAATTGATTTGCATGAGTTGGTAAATCGCTCTCAAGGTGGGGATATTTTAAATAGCGATGAGATTATTGTAGTCTGCCGTGAATGCCACAGATGGATTACTAAAAATCCTATAGATGCGGAAAGGCTTGGGTTGCATGTTCCAGGGTGGATGAACACTGTAGAAGGAATTAAGGAAGCAACAAGAGTTCGTATTTCGTGGGAGAAGGGGATTTCCGCTGTTCCGTTTTGGGTTGAGGATACGGAGGAATAGTGGCTACTTCGTACGGTAAGGCCGCCAAAGCTAAGGCGACAAAGTTACATAGTTTGCTGGTGCGCACTAGAGATAACTTCACATGTCGGTGGTGCGGCGCAACGAGGGACGAAGGCAAGCAGATTCAGTGTGCTCATATTATTTCTCGGAGCATAGCGGCTACTCGCACAGATGAGAGAAACGCAATTGCTCTTTGTGCTTCTTGTCATTGGAAGCAATCCAAAAATCCTTTGGTGTGGGCCCGTTGGCTAGAATCACAGTTTAGCCGGGAGTACTTGGACGATCTGCTTGAGCGAGGCGTTCCTGGGGTTACTGTTAATTGGGATGATGAGTGCGATAGACTGCAACACGCTCTTGACCTCCTTCTGGGGGATTGGTAGAATACCTATATGAATAGCCGTAACGCCCCTATTAGTATTGTTGAGGTAGAGTCTGAGTTGATTAGACTTACTTCTGATATTGAAGTAGAGACTGAAGCCTTTGAGGTCTTGGCCAAGGACCACGCAAAGAAAGAGGCTGAGTATAAGAAAGAGTGGTTTAAGGAGTTTCTTGCTGCTGAGGGGGCCGTTAAGGTTAAGGAGAGCTGGGCGGGGTACAAGACTTCTGAGCTTTATTATGAGGCGGTGGTCGCTGAGGCTCTAGTAAAAGCGAAGCGGGAGAAACTCCATTCGTTACGGACGGCCTGTGATTCTTTGCGCACCCTTGCTGCTAATGTTCGGTCACAAGTGAAGTTTTAGGAGGTCGGGTGATTCACAATATTCATTCTAATATTGCTTCGCTGGCAGTAGATATTGACACGCTGATCCCGCTGGAGAACAATGCCCGCAGAGGTGACGTGAATGCTATTATGGCGTCCTACAGTAAGTTTGGGCAAGTTAAGCCCATCGTTGCTGTTGAAAACGACAGTGGTGGGCTTACTGTTATTGCGGGCAACCACCAGTTAGAAGCCGCTCGGCGCTTGGGTTGGCAGCAGATAGCCGTGTCAGTGGCGGACCTTGACAGTGACGATGCTTTAGCCTTTGCGTTAGCAGATAATAGAATTTCTGATATGGGCTCCACAGATAACGACTTACTGTACAAAATGCTAACTGATGTCTTACCGGCTGATGAAGACTTTTTTGATGCGTTGGGTTGGGATGATTTTTCAGTTGCCGCAATAGAAAATTCTGTTATTTCTGCGGGGATGGCTAATGATAGCAATGCTGGCTGGTCTGCGCCTCAGGTTGTGATAAACGAAAGCGCCCCATTACCACCCACGTATTCGGATAGCACAGAAGAGCCGCCCTCTACACCTCTTGTTGCAGACCCTACCAAAATCACGCCTGAAGCGTCCACTGAAACAATTGTGACTCAAGGTAGTACTAGCACTGCGTCCTCTGGTGTCTCTAACGCATCAATTCAATTTACCCTAGTGTTTGAAAATGCTGCCCAGCAGTCGATGTGGTATTCGTTTCTTAAGTGGTTGAGAGAGTCTCCTGTGTATGAGGGTTCAACCACTACTGAGCAGCTGCTTGACTTTATCGCTCAGCATTCAGAACGAGGTTAGCGTGCCTCGCCGCCGCATGTTTTTAGATATCAATTGTGTGGACGCTGCACGCCAACGCATACGCCACGTTTACGACACTTTCGACACTGTCTGCGTTCAGTTTAGTGGCGGTAAGGACTCCACGGCATGTTTGCATTTAGCTAAGGAAGTGCATGAAGAGCGGGGACTGGGCCCAGTGAAGGTTATTTTCCGAGATGAGGAAATGCTTTCGCCCGCCATTGAAGATTATGTCACACGGGTCAGCCAGTACGACTGGGTGGACATGGAATGGTATTGTCTTCCGGTGGGGCAGGAGCTTTGGGTTTTGGGCAGACGTGAGTATATTTTGCTTTGGTCTAAGAAGCGTGAGGATGATGGAAGGTTGTTTAGGCCGGTTCCAGAGGGTGCTATTACTGCTGCTCATTTTGGACTAGACCCATATAAGAGCATTCCCCGTAAAATAGATGAGTATACGATGCAGGGCAAGAAAGGACGCACTGCATTTATTACTGGGATTCGTGCAAATGAGTCTATGATTCGTTACAGAACGGTTACACAGAAACTACACGAAAATTATATCAACCGTCCGTTTCAGTTGTCAAAAGCGATACCTATGCGATTTGCTAAGATCATTTATGATTGGACTGCTGATGATGTTCTGAAGTTTATTACGGAAGAACATGGTAGCGAGTACTGCGCTTACTATGACTATGCTGCGATGTCTGGGGCTAATCAGCGGGTAGGTATTCCATTGCACTCAGTTGCCGCCCGCCGGTTGAATGATGTTTTGCGAACCGAACCAGAGTTCTATGATGGTTTGGTTCGGTGCTTTCCACAGATTGAAGCGCAACGGCAATTGTGGAGCGAGTTCGATATTGAAGCATTGATTGATGAGTACGCTGTCGAGGGCTGGAAAGGGGTAAAGCGCTGCATAGACGAAAATGTTCTGACTACTGGTTTGCACCGGTTAGCGATGGTGTTCACAAACGATTTCAAGAAGCATCATGCGAAAGATCCTTGGGGGTACCCGATTGATCACCTTTTGAGAACATTACTTCTTAATTCATTCTTGGGTTCCCCCACACCAGTTGGCCCTAAGACTAAAGCGCACAACAAGCGTGTCGCCCTGTTGGAGCAGGAGCATCAACAGCTTATGGACGCTGACAGTCTTGACATACAGGATGATACCCGGTAGAGTAATCAAATGAATGTTACAGAAACAAGCTCATTGACACCCGCAAAGTGGATGTCGACGTGCTATATTGTAAGTCCTGACTACTCTAAGTTGCAAGGGTCGATTCGGAAGTTTGGTATTCTTAGCCCTATCGTCATTCAACCCAATGGTACAATTATTGATGGGTACCACCGATGGAAGCTGGCTAACGAGAATAAGATTTTGAAGGTTCCGGTAGTTGTTGTAGATGTAGACGACATTGAAGCGATGCTTCTCCACGTTGACATGAACAGATATCGTGGTATTGTTGTTGCTAAGTATTTGTCTCGTATTGTTCAGAGGATTATGCAATCTGGTCGTTACGATGACGAAGCGCTTCGGCTTAAGATGGGTTTGTCTACTGATGAGTTTGATGTTTTGGCGGATGGTACTTTGGTGAAGATGCGTAAGATTAAGCAGCACTCGTATTCGCCTGCATGGGTGCCGATTGAGTCTACCACTGGGGATGATATTACTGTGGAGCGTCCGACGGGTCATTCTGAACAGGTTTAGAAAGGAAGCTACTATGGAAATGAATGCGTATCAGGCTGCTGCTAGGGAAACTGCAATTTTTCCACCCTCTCAAGGTGTTGTTTACACTACTCTTGGGTTGGCTGGCGAGGCAGGTGAAGTTGCGGATAAGGTGAAGAAGGTTATCCGTGACGGTGGCGGGGACTTTTTTAAGGACCCTAAGATTGCTGAAGATATTAAGCGGGAGCTTGGTGATGTTCTTTGGTATGTTGCTGTGCTTTCGGCAGAGTTGGGGCATTCGTTGGATGAGGTAGCTTCTTTGAATATTGAAAAGCTGGCCGCCCGCTCACAGAAGGGTAAGTTGGGTGGTTCCGGCGACTACCGCTAGCTGGAGATCAGTGGGCACTCCGGTTAAGGGCCGGGATGCTGACACTGTTCTAAAAGCAGCTAAAGCAAATTATAAAGTAATACTTAGCCCTGTAACAGTTCCTCACCCGCTTGATTCCAATATTTTGGTTGATGTACCGGGCCGCTTTTGCACAGGGCGTTTGGTGCCTGATGTTACCGTGGCAACTGGGTATCGGTTAGATAACTGGGAAGTGGTAAAAGACCGCTATGTCGTAGTGTCTAACGCTGAATTTTATGCCAGGACTGAAAAAATTGCTAAGGCGTTTGGAGAAAAAGCATATCTAGACAGTTGTGGGGTTTTGGATAATGGTCGAAAGTTTTTTGTTGTAATCGCTACTGGCACTTTAGAGTTTATTCTGGGTGGCGATTATGATTACATTGACAGCTATGTTGTGGCTATGACCTCTCATGACGGGTCGATACCTATTTGTTATTACAACTTGGACGTTCGTCGGCGCAATCATGCTGTGTATAGGTTTGAGTGTGGGAATGCTAGCTTTTCCTTAAGGAAAAGGCACACCCCAAATCATGGTGATAACCAAGTTGAAATTTCAGAAGTAGTGGGTTTGCGACGATCGTGGGATGCGGCACTCAAGAGGGCTATGACACTCTTGATGACACCGCTTTCTACTGATAAGCTTCATCAAGTTTGCAATGCGCAATGGAATCCAGACTCGGTGTCCTCCAAAGCCCAACGAGAGCATGTTGATCATGTGCATGATACAATTCAAGATTTGTATTTGCGGGATTACAACTCTAAAGTGTATGGCCAAAGCAAGTGGGCTGCATTTAACGCTATTTGTGAGTACATTGATTTTCACCGAGATATTCCCGTTTTAGAGGCTGCTCAACATTCTTTGGAAGTTGACAACTTCAACCACCGCACAAAGATTAAACTATATGAGAAGCTTCTTTCTATCTGATAGGTGGTGGTGTTATGAAAGTTTGGATTGATCAAGATTTGTGTACCGGCGACGGACTATGCGCCGAAATTTGCCCAGGGGTGTTTGGTATGGGCGTAGACGGGCTGGCCTACGTTAAGGAAGTTGACTGGCCCACAGTCTACACCACCGACGGTGTGAATGTTTCAGACGACCCCATTTTGCAAATGGCTAGTGGACTGGCTAATGTTCCAGACGATTTACTTGAAGCGGTTATTGAGTCTGCAGAAGAGTGTCCTGGCGAGTGCATCTTCATAGAGCCTTGATCAGATTATAATTTCTATCTTCTTCCTTAGCCCCATTCCCAATCCGGCGCAAGTGTTAAAAGCGTGGACAGCGGCGTCAACTTGGTCATCGTGTACTTGGGCTTCGGGGAACGCCGATAGTTCGTCAATGAAGTCAGTGTTCCATGCACCACGTACTAGTTTTACGTTTCCATTGGCAACGGCTGCAGACATTGGCTTTGCTCTAGTAAGTTTATCACCTGTGGCTCGCACACCTTTAAAGTCATAGCCTGGCAATACGTACCTGGCGTATTGGTCAATCAAGTTTTTACCGGCGCTTCCTGGTTCTTGTTCCATTTCTATACTTATTTCGACACCATCTTCTTCTGCGGTTTGCCGAATGAACTTTTCAACCTTTTCGCCTTTTGCCCGAATTCTGCGTACATCAAGAATGTAGAATACCCCATTATCGAAGGCGGCGAGGCACCCAACGGTCCAGTCGGGGTCAGGGTACGATGGGGATGGTTCTGTTCCTGCAAGGTCCCAGAATCTGACAATCTTAGTATCTTTGCTAAATGATGGTATTTCTGTGAAGTCAATGACTTCAAAAGATGTGCGGTCAAACATGGAGCCCAATGCAGTTGACCACCAGTCACCAAACTCTAATCGTTTGCGCTCTACGGGGTCAAGCTCTTGAAGAACTGCCCGGTACGAGTCTGGATCAATGCCAGGGTTGTCGGTCAGCATAGATGGGATAAATATGCGACCGGTTTTCTCGCCTTCCACGAGAAAGCGCTGCCTAACCCAGTTTGGTGCCGGGTTCGTCGCCGCCCTCATACGCAGCGGCACTTGAGACAACGGCCCACTGGCAGGACGCCTGAGACGGGAGAACATGTAGCGGTAGTCTGACTCTCGGATTTCTGTAACCTCATCCATTCCGATGAATTGAAACTCCGAGTTACCAGTCCATACAACCCTACCATTGTGGCGTGTTAGGAATGTGTGGTATGGTGGTACTGTAAGACAGTATACTTTTCCCTTGTAAGGAGTGGCAACAAGCGGCTGATTGTCAATGTTTAAGCTGATTCCAGTATCCATTCCAACTTTGTAAAGCAAATAAACATGGTATGCTGTTACACGCCGCTTTTTACCGTCTGGTGTTACTGTGGAATCTTGACGTACATCAAGTGTTGCCCTAAATCCGCAGTGTTGGGCAAGTCGCATCACATCGTCGGCTAGTTCCTTAGACACTGTTACGTAATGAGCACTTTCCGGGGTTCTCCATGTCCCATCACCCTCCACAAGAGATTGCAGTAGCACTCTTGTTAGATCAGATGTCCATGTAAAAACTTCGTCGGGTATACGTTTGTTGTGCGCTCCTTTACCAGTATTTTCGTCTAACCATTGTGCAAGTTTTTTATTACTTGTCTGCAAGTATCTAGGATTGTCGTACACATGCCCGCCTGACCTTTCAATAATTAATTTCAAATTATCTTTCTCTTGACGTGAGCGTTTGTCGTGTAACGCAATGTGTATTCCTCCACCAGATGTACACCCTTCTGCGATGTACCACCCAATGAACGCCGCCCAATCCTCGGCAGTAAAGACTAAATCTTTACTTCTTTGATGTCCCCTACTTGATCTAGGAAATAGCGCTGCACCGGGATTTATCCCACCAGAAAACATAGCAGCCTGTGGAAATCTCGCAACTTTAGGTAGGTCTTCAGTTCTATACTTTTTTAAATCTTTTCGACGTTGTGTGGATACCCACCATGTGTGATCACCCGTAGATGCAAAAGATACGTCTGATCCTGGTCTTGGAGAATATAGTGGTTCATCAACGTCATACTCCCATACGTGCGTCACACCTTTGTAATCCCATGTTCTAGTTTCAGGGTCCATAGATGCAACTTTTTCACCAACTTGAATTTCATCTATTCGTTTCCAGCCATTATCTGTCATAACTTCTGTATCAGGTGCGAGCGGGCCTTTGTACCGTAGATAGTCGTTGACGTTATTTAGGTAACCGAATGTTATTCTAGCGCCAGATGGGAACGTGGCAGTGTATTGGTTTGCGTTCCAATGCACATCGTCATATTGCATAATCCAGTCCCTGAACCTGTCCATCAGAGCGCCGGGAAGTGCAAGGTCGGCGTATGTTCTACGGAAGAGAATAGCTGAGTAGCCTGGCACGTCCACGTACTGTAATGCGGCCATAATTAGTGCGGAGGAGTTGTGTGTTGGGATTAAGTTTTCTGTGCAGAGGAACAGTTCATCTGGTGCGGATACTTTAAAGCAGCGCATATCGGTTGCTTCAACTCTTTCTGCTTTCTTTATGTAGCGGAAGTTGTTTGTACGACGTGTTGCGATAGATTGTGATTCAGCTTTTCTTGGAAGTTTAAACACTATTCTATTTGCAGCAAATTTTACCATCCACTTGGGACCACAGTCTTGACCGTAAAGCTTAGCACGACCTTCTCGAACATTAACCTTCATTCCAAGTGAACGAGCAAGATGCGCAACGCCATCAACTAAACCCTTATTAGTATTAGTAAACTCCACACTAGACTTTGATACGTTACCGTCAGTATCCATCAGACCTTGCAGTAATTCTAGGCGTTGCTCTTCCGATGCCCACAAGTAGTCATTAGGGATATGCTTGTTATTTAATAGATTGTTCTCCTTTAATAAATGCGTTAGGTTCTCTAGAGTAACAACTCTATAGTTTGGATCACCCTCTCCTGATGATCGTGGTCTGCTGCTTTTAATTGCATATGGTGTGTTTTCCCATATTTCTTTATCTACTCCACAAATTGTGCCGCTGCGAGAAAACCCATCCCCCAACCATGCTCCTAGTGTGTATGGATCAATGGGTAGGTCAATAGATGCAAGTTCTAGTGGGAGTGTTACAGGAATAGCGTGGTTTGCTCGACCTCCACGAACTGTAAGTGTGTCAACAATCTCTTGCGTTGTACGCACTGTACCGGTTGGTGGTGGTTTACGGTTTTTAATAGATTCAACTTTGTTACGCTCAGCTACCGCAATTGACTTATATTGGCCTTGTGCGCCCGTAGCTCTTGATGGCCTATTCTGTCTGCGCATAGTCCTAAACGTGTCGTTTCGTTTTGTTAACGCCTCCAACTCTTTAGCGTCGTATGTTAACCATAGATGTTCGTCATTTGTAACTACTGTTGAACCGTCATCAAATGTAAACTTCCATCCAGGTACGTTTTGGATTTCAGACATCGCCAAGACAGTGTATGTTTTCCCATTTCTACCAAATACTGTGTTGCCTACTTCTATATCTCTTACTTTTTTAAATCCTTCGGGTGTTGGTAAAACTTCATCTAAGCTTATCAGCTTACCTCCACCGGCCGCTCCACCGAATAGTACTTCTTGTGCTTCAGTTTTTAGGAATACTTTTTGCGTGATGCTTGGTTCCTCGACCCAGTAGTCTGATCGTCGGGGTTCTAAGTATTGTCGTATTTTTTCCCAATCCTGGGTGTCTGTAGACATATGTGCTTGTCTCCGTGGGGATTTGGCGGTAAAGTATACTTATGAAATATTTTTTCACACGTTCTTCAGCGGCTAATGCCCTTATGGTGATGGCCATTCTTTTGATTGGCTCTGGTATTAGTATACTAAGTTTAGGGTGGGGTTTGGCAAGTGCTGGCGCTGCGTGCGGAATTTACGGATATTTGTTAGGGGCTGAATAATGGCTTGGAATTCTGGGGTGAACAAAGCGATAGATTCTCAGTTGGGGGCGGGGGAGAAGGCTGCTAAGATTTCGGTTGGCGCTCCTATTTCTTATAGCCCGTCAGTGCAAGTGAATAGCCAAATGAATAAAGGCTATTCTGATGGCTGGGATATAACGAAGGCTTATAAGGAAGCTATGGCAAAGGTGACGTGGGTTTACCGTGCTATTAATGTGATTGCTTCTAATCAAGCCAGTTTGCCTATGATTTTACGTAAGGATAACAGTCCGTTTGGTGAGATTGTTAACGATAATCCTTTGTTGAAGATTTTTAATAATACCACAAATCTTGGTGAGAACGCTTGGGCGTTTAGGTCTAGGCTTAGTTCTCAGCTGCTGCTTAGCAGTCGAGGTGTTTTTGTTGAGGTTGTACGAGATCGTGTCGGTACCCCTGTTGCGCTACATTTATTGCCCCCTCAGAACACTGCACCCATTCCTGATGAAAAGAAGTTTGTGAAAGGGTTTGAGGTTAAGATTACAGCGTATCAGTCTAAGATTTTGAAGCCAGAGGATGTTATTTGGATTCGTCAGCCGCATCCTTTGGACCCGTATTTGTCTATGACGCCTATGGAGTCTGCGGGGATGGCGATTGAAGTTGAGACGTTGGCAAAAATTTATAATCGTAACTTCTTGTTAAACGATGGCCGCCCGGGTGGGTTGTTGGTTCTTCGTAGCGAGATTGATGAGACGGACAAGGAAGAGTTGCGCAGTAGGTTCCGTGGTGATCTGAGCCGTACCGGCGCTGTGGGTGTGATTTCGTCTGACGACGGTGCAGATTTTGTGGACACTGCTGCGAACCCACGGGATGCTGCCTATCAGGCGATGCGTACTATTTCTAAGGAAGAGATTCTTGCTGCGTTTGGTGTGCCTGAGTCAGTTATTGGTAACGCATCTGGTCGAACGTTTGCTAACGCTGCCGAGGAGGGCAGGGTGTTTTGGATGGAGACTATGGGTCCCCATTTGCAGTTAATTGCTCGCAGTTTTGATCGTATTGATGATACATATTTTGTGGATTTTGATACTAGTGGCGTGCCTATTATGATTTTGGCGAAGCAGGAGCGTGAGCGACATAATTTGACTGAGTTCCAGCAGGGGCTTATCTCTGTTAATGAGTATCGTGAATCGTCTGCTCGTAAGAAAGTTGTTTCAGAGCTTGCTGATTCGCTTTTGTCTAATCCTAACTTGACTCCGGTTGGTAATACGGAGAAGCCTATGGTTAGCGAAGAACAGGGGGCTGTGCCTCCTGGTGCCCCACCAATGCCTGGGGCTCCGCCGATGGAAGGTGCCCTACCGGCTGACGGCGCACCCCCGATGACACCTGAGCAAGCGGCTCGTTTTGCGGCAGGCGCAGCAGTGCCTCCCCAGATTGAAGCTGGGGTTTCTTTGCAGCAGCAAGCCACAGCAGCGCTGCAAGAGCAGGTTACCGAATTTAGCCCAGAGGAGGGTGCGTTTGTACCATTTGGGTCTGTTCAAGGGACACAGCAAATTGAGTTGCCTGCATCTGAAGTTCCTAGCGAGCTAGAAGAGTTGGAGGAGGATGAGAAGAGCCTCCCTTTAGATTTGAAGATAAAGGAGCTGGAGAAGCTTCTGCTAAAGTAGACTTTTCTTCTTGGGACGAAAAAACTCTGTATAGAGTGAACTCTTTTGAAGATAGGGTGTCTGCTGCACTTGATAAAATTTTTGATGAGCAGGAGCGTTTAGCGCTTGCCGCTGTTAACTCGGATGTGTCGAAGTCCATTCTAGCGGCTGGCGTCTCTGCTGGAGTTGAGAATATTATCACTTCTGCTGATTTGAGACAAGTTTCTGAGAAGCTTCTTCCATTGATGCAAGATATTTATCGCAAAGCTGTTGAGGATACAGTCGAAGAGGGCTATGGCTCTGAAGTTAGTGAGCCTACCGAAACAGCGGCTGGGTCTCAACAGATTGTGGTTGTAAATAATTTCAATGATACTACGCAAGAAGAAATTAAGTCGGCGTTGACTACTGCGGCTGTTTTGACCGACGGCGATGGCGGTGATGTGGATGTTGCTTTGAAGTTAGCTTTAGCCTACTCATTGATAAAGTCTATTTTCAATAAACTGCGGGCGTCTCGTAAAAATCTTATTTTAGAGACTGCAGTGTATGGTTCCTATAATCAGGGACTTTTCGATGCCGCTGTAGCCAATGAGGTGGCGACAGCCCGCACCCTAATGAAGCAGTGGGTGTCCATGTTGGACGGTAAGGTTAGGGACAGCCATAGGGCTCTCCACGGGGATAAAGTGCAGGTAGGTGCTCCTTTTTTTGTAAATGGTGTTGCTATTAGGTTCCCCAAGGACCCCCTTGCCCCTCCCAATTTAACTATTGGCTGCAGGTGCGTGCTTAAGTTTTCAATAAACTAAATTATATAAAGTCATATTTGAAGCCTGCCATTGTAGTGTAAGCTATTTTGGTAGGTCTAGTCTTTTTAGGAGAGTTATGAGCGTCATTGAAGTTACAGATGTAGCGTCTGACACAAGCTTTAAAGCTATTTCCGGTCAGATTGGCATTGATAAAGCTCAAGGAATTGTTGAGGCTTTTGTTTCTGGTATCGGCAACAAAGATTCAGTTGGCGATATTGTAGTTTCTGGGGCGTTTAACGGCTCACTTAAGCGTCGCAAGCCTCGTGTGGTGTGGGGGCATGATTGGAATCAGCCTATTGGTAAGGTTTTAGAAATTTATGAAGTCTCAAAGTCTGATCCTCGTCTTCCCGCAAAAATGAAAGATGCTGGAATTGGTGGGTTATACGCTAAGGTTCAGTTCAATTTGAATACCGAAAGAGGCCGAGAAGCCTTTGCCAATGTGGCCTTTTATGGCAATGATCAAGAGTGGTCGATTGGGTATAAAACGATTGTTGCAGATTTTGACGCTGTATGGCAAGCGAACATGTTGAAAGAAGTAGAGCTTTACGAGATTTCACCGGTACTTCATGGCGCAAATCAGCTGACTGGAACAATCTCTGTCAAAGACGATGAAAACGGTCGCACATCCAAGGGTTGGCACACTGGAGATGACGATAAGGATGGTCCTATGAATAGTGTGGACGCAATGTCAGAGCGAGTTGGCCAGGCTCTATCGCAGGCGCTTCGTAAGCCTGTTCAGATCTTGGAAATTGATGGCGATAATGTTGTTTTCCAAACGGGAGAAGATATGGTGTGGTCCGCTACCATGTCAATGGAAAACGGACAAATGATGGTTGGCCGTCCCACTAGGGTAAAGCCAACGACGACATATACTCCTATGGGGGATGACGCTCCTCCTTCTATGATGATCAAAGACCCTGACGCAAAGGGGATTCTTGAAGACGAGTATGCCTTTGCTACTGCTAAGATTGCTGCGGCGTGGTCGATTACTTTAGGCTGCACTGGGTATCACACCCACGGTGGTGGATTTGTTCCTTGCGATACTCATGAACAATATCTTGCCGCAATCAAAAAGTTTGAAGAAAACGGCGGGGTAAATCGGGGTCCTGCCCATGACGACATTTTAAATGTTGATGTTGATGAAACTAAGGGTGCAGGTACTGGCTGTTCATGTGACACCGAGGAAAAGGGTTACGGGCACATACCAAAAGAAAAGCCAGAGTACCTTAAAGACCCAATGGCCCTTCTACTCATGGCCTACAACGAGATGTTGAAGCTACGTGGGGCATCGGACCTTCGTGACGCAACACTAGCCCTCATCAGCGAAGTTGAGGGGTTTCTCACCGAAGCGCCGATGGCTCGCCCAGGAGAGCAGGGCGAAAAGACTGAAACTGGTCTGGTCGTCCACGTAAAGTGCGGAGAGGCTGCCACCTTGGATCTTGGTCGTGCTTTGGGTAATCTTCCGGTTGTGGCTCGGAAAAGTGAATCCGGTGTTGATATTCACTTTACGGATGAGATGAAGGAAGAGTGGTTGATGGAGAAAGTTGCCATCGCCTTGTCGGAGCTTAAGTTCGACGTTGATATTGCAGTAACTAGACCGATTGACACCGGTTCGGGTGTTCAGTAAGCTATTCCATAGAATATACAGGAGTAACAATGAGTGAAAACTTTGATGAAGATCTTCAGCGGTTTGAGGAATTGAGCGCTGCAATGGAGCCCTCTGAGGGTGATGAAAAGGGTGTGCATATGGATGAGGTCCGCAAGGGCGCTCCGTCCGTGTTTATGACTGATATTCGGTTTAAGGAGTCTTTGGAAACTGGAGACCTTCTTTCGGAAGAAGCGTTTGCTGATCTTGATGAGGATGACCAAAAGAGCTATGAGCTTGTAGAGATTCTTGATGAGAAGGGCAAAGAGCCGATGGGGTGGGCATACCGCTTTAAGGCTGATGACATCGAAGATGTTGAAGAAGATCTTGAGGTTGAGGAAAAGACTGAGCCCGATGAAGATACTGAGGTACCTGAAGAAAAGTCGGATGAACCAGAGGACTTTGAAGAGAAGACTGAAGAGGTAGAAGCTGCTGAGGAAAAGGTTGATGATACATCTGACCCTGTTGCGGAACAGTTGCTCAGCAAAAGGGCTGCTGACATTTTGGCTCGCATGCGTGCCCCTATGGAGGAAGCCGTTGAGGAAGAAGAAAAGGCTCCTTCAATTTTCTTGACCGATATTCGGTTCAAGGAGATGGTAGAAGATGGTGAGCTTATTGAAGAGGAAGAATTTGCGTCTTTGGATGAAGATGCAAAGGGGGCTTTCCAGCCTGTAGATGTTTTTGAGGAAGGCACGGGTAAGGGTTACGGTATGCGGTATCGTCGCAGGAGTCCTATGGAAATTTCCGCTATGCGCAAGGGTGGAGATGACACTGGCGAAAAGGCGGCTGACGGCGGTGACGATGCTGAGGACATGTTTGACTCCGCAGAGGGGGCAGAAGCACGGGCTGCTGAGCTTGGTTGCGCAGGGACGCACCGGGCTGGCGCTATGTGGATGCCTTGCGCTACTCATGATGAGTGGATGGAGTTAAGTGCTGCTGCTAAACCAGACGAACCCGAAGCTGCACCTGCTCCCGCTCCCGCTCCCGCTGCTGCCGCCCCACCGGCAGCAGGCGGAATGGCAATGCCAGCCAAGGAAGAATTCCTTTGTGGCTACCAGCGCAAGTCTGTTTCTGAATCTTGTGGGTTTTGTACAGGCGGTTGCGCATCTCAAGACGGCCTTCCAGGGCTAGCAGACATTGAAGCCCAGGTTAAGGAAGCGTACCTTAATTCTGAAATTATCGGATCTGGCTACTCATCCAACGACGACGTGTTTGTTGTTGATGTGAAGCGTGAAGATGGTTCGCTTATTGAAGTATTTTTGACTGGCGACGGCGATGAGTTGGGGTGGCTACGTCTGAATGAGAGTTCGCTGGAAAGCAAGTCGGCTGACCCAGTTGATATTATTTCTAAAGCAACGGCTGAAAAGCTTGCTCTGGATGCGGTTGATCAGCTAGGCTTTAAGGCTGAGGCAATGTCTATTACAGTGGATGTGTACGCTGAGCAAGATGTCTATGTAGTCGAAGCAGACTCTGAAGAGAAGAGCTTTGATGTTTTTGTTTCAGCTGACGGTAAGGTGCTTGGCTATGACGAGTACAGCTATTCTGAACCGGTGGAGTTGTCCGAAGAAGATGAGATCAAGGCGCTGGAAGCTGAGCTTGCAATTAAGCGTTTGTACTCTCGGGAGCAGCGTGAAGAAATGGCGACCTCTGGAGAAGCTTTAGAAGATGGATCATTCCCAATTGCGGATGAAGCCGATTTAGCCAACGCAGTTCAGGCGTTTGGGCGGGCGGCTGATCCTGATTCCGCAAAAGAGCACATTATGAAGCGGGCCAAGGAACTGAAGCGGGAAGATATGATTCCTGAGGACTGGAAAACACCCACGGAAGAAGTCATGGAGGCTGCGCCTGCTGATGGGGCAGATGGTGAAGAAAAGGCAGCAGAAGATTTAGAGTTGCTGCGTTCACTTTTGGAGTTTGAAGAACTTGAGGGTGGCATTTCTTAACGAGGAGGCGTTGTGCGTCCTGTGGAAATTTCAGAAAGGATTGCTGAAGCTAATCAAACTCTAGCAGCACTTAATTCTAGTGCTGTAATTGGCTACCATCGGGAGCTTGAACCAGTAGAATATGTGTACGAGGGAGATAAAGTTTCGTATTTATCTCTTGATGTTAGCGAGGGCCTTGATGACTGATATGCATGTTAAAGCTCCAGAAGTGGGTCCTAACGCAGATGCTCTCACTAGTTTAACTCGTGGCCGAGGCCCTCGGCGTGGTAACCTTGAGGCGTTGTTCCGCTATTGGAGACCCATCCTCAAGAAGCCAGGTGGGTTTCGGCGGTGTGTTGTTACGCTGATGGATAACCCAGAGTTTGGCGGCAAGCCTCAGCGTATTTGTGCGTGGTTGCATCATGAGCTTACTGGCAAGTGGCCTAATGAGGGTAACCATCATGGCCGTGGCGGCCGCTCCGGTGGGGGCCGTCGCCGCCGCCGTGGTCGCCGTAAAAAGTCGTTTTCTGTCGACACTCTGGTGGGAAACTCCCTAAGGGAGACCGTTCGGGGGTCTAGGTCTTTGGGTGGGGTTATGTCTCAGCCTATTGATGGTCGCCAAAATGTTGTTGAGATGAAAGCTGCCATGTTTTTGCAGCGTTATGAAAGTCATGTTTTTCCAGAAGTAGTTACAGATGTTAAGCGGGTGGGTATATTTGGTGGTTCTTCCAGACTTGCTCAGGGGGCTCAAGCTGTAGGTACCGCTATTGCCCCTGGGGATATTTCTGATGTTCGGAGTCCTGTTCGTAGCCAAATTTATGAAATGCTTACCCCCGGTTTCGGATTTAATATTCCGGGCCGCACCCCTCGCCGCCCTGGGGGTAGAGGTGCTCGTAATAAGTTTAGGTGCCCTCCTGGGTACGAGAAGGGCGGAACTTTTACTAATTCTGAGTTTAGTACTTGTGGTGCCCAAATATTAGGCATACCAAAGTTTGGGCCGGGTGCGCCAACTCTTGCTGCTGCTAGAGAGTTGGCTTCGCTTGCTAGCACTGCGGGCCTTGTTCAGGAAATTGGTAATCTTCGAAATAACTCTAATCCGCTAGATATTATTCGTGCTGCTCAGATTCCGCAGGCCCCCAAGAAGGGGTCCCCAACTCGTGCTCAGACTTCTATTGATTTTGTTCTTCAGCAATATTCTGAGTTAGATTTTCCGATTAAGGCAGTTCGTCGGGACGGTGTGATTCTAGAACCGGTTGTACCCGTTCAGCGTTTAGCGCAGATGAATGAGTTTGATGACTTAGCGGACGGTAATCTTATTGATAAGTATTCTTCAGGTGTTATTGGTGCAGAACTAGTGCCCGCTTTTAGTTCGGGGTTGAGGGCTGTGTATGTATTCATCCCTGGTGTTGGCGCTGTTAAAATTAATCGGGTAGGTGGAGAGCTGTCCCCTGAAGAGCGAGCGGGTCTACTACGAAGGTTCTCTGAAGGGATAAGCCGTGCCCCGGACATGCCTGATCCATCTGAAGATTTGAGGACGTGGGCAGACGCTTCAAATGGCAGGTTTACAGTTGAGTTTGGCGAGGTGACCTCTAATGGGTTTAATGTTTCTGAGCCAAAGAATGAGCTTTTGCGTGTTGTGGCGTCTGGTGGAATTAAGAAGACCGTTCCACGGTGGGTGTATGAAACCTTTATGTCTCGTTCAGCCCCACGTCGTGCAAAGAATGCACCTATTTTTGAGATTGAGTCTGAAGAGAAGTCGTTAAAAGTTTTTGCGTTTGATCTTCCAACTCAGCCATTTGAGGCGGAGTTGCTAATGAGGGGCGCTCAGGCGTACAACAAAAACATATCTACTAAGGTGGCTACGTTTAGGTCCCTTTCGTTTAAGGCTCCTTCTGCTCGTAGGATTGGCCGCACGATTGGTGAAACTGCGGGTTCGGTTGGCGGCGGGGTTTCTGCTGTTTTTGACTCGGGTGCTAATAGGTTTAGGTGTCCTCCTGGCACTCGTTATGGGGGTCGATTTTCTGATCAGTTTGGGCGAAATTGCGGCGGTGTAGCTGGTTCTCAGACTATGATGCGCTTGCAGCGACTTACAGACTTTTTGGATGGGGCTGAGGCTACTGTAAATCGGTTGAGTCTTCCAGAGGGCAACGGAGATCTTGATAGGGTTACTGGTATGCAAGAGTTGCGAGAAGCGTTACAGGAGGCTAAAGGGCAAATAGCAGAGTTTGATGATGGTGGTGGGGGCATGCTTGGTCCCGGGCTTTTACAGCGAACGAATCGTCCTCCGTTGATTGGGTTGCGGTATGTTGAAATTCTTGACCAAATGCAAGCCCCTAAGCGCCGCCGAGAGATTTTGGACAATGTTGATTGGAACAACATTGGAGACGTTAGAGAATTGTTTAATACGCTTGCAACTGTGGAGGCTGGCAGGTTAGAGCTTAATCCTCCTCAGACTCCTGGGGAGCGTGGTAGGGCTGTTCGGATTGATAACAATATTAGTGTGTTAGGGGCAACTTTACAGGAGGCGGTTGGAAAAAACTTGGGAACTATTGATGCTCCTGCCCGTCCTCGCCGTGCTAGACGGGTAGACGACCCTGATGCCGTAGATATTACTCCAGAGGTGCTTGATCGGTTGCGGGAGTACGCCGATCCTGATAGTGAGCTTATGCAGCGATTCAGCGAGCAACGAAGCCGTCAGGAGATCATTGACAATCTTCGCCCCGGCGATGAGCATCCTGATTTCCCCGGCTATTATCTAGACGACAATGGTGGGTTGAGGGACAGAACTGGGAGGCCACTGCCATTGAGGGCAGGACAAGCCGACTTACCTCCACGCCGCCCCCGTGTTAATCCTAACTCTGAAGCCGGATTTGTGGAAGCTGCCCGGGCCGAGGTTCCTGATGGGCCAGACGCAGCGTTTGAACGTGACAAGGCTGAGTGGAAGGCACGTAAGCGGTATTGGATGCGCACTCTTGCAGAGATCGACGACTATGATGATCGACGCTGGGTTCAGCGGTTGACAGACGAAAACTTACAGCGATACGCTGACCATTTGTCGGCGGAAGATCAGCGGGGAGACGAAATAAATAGTTTTCAGGAGAAAATACGGGAGTTTGTTCGGGCTGAAATGGAATTTCGTGGTCTCCGACGGCCTGACGCCATTGAGCCAGGGGATCTTCCAGATGAAGCTGATGAGCAGTTTGATGTTGCCGAGTTTCAGGCAGACCTTGTTCAACGCCTTGAAGAAGGTGGGCTTGACCTGGACAGTTTTTCGCAAGCAGAGTTGGACGACATTCTTAAAAAGCTGGACAGGGTTTTAGAGGATAATTCTGAGCCTGATGATGGAGTTGTCTGGGCGGGTATTAGAGATGCGCTCAGAGATGAGCAACGACGCCGTGATGCTCTGCGTATTGGTTCAGGCGTTGGTATTAATGAGCGATTTGATTTGAATGATCCCGATGGGGTTATTGACGCTTTAGAAGAGCTTGATGAGCGTTTGGATGTGGCGGAGGATCTCACGACCAGAAACCTTCTTGAAAGAATGTCAAACGAAGACTTAGGTTTCTACTTGCGTGCTGTTGACCGAGCAATAGAAGAGTTTGATGATATTGACTTGGCTCGTCTTAGAGATGATTTATCTCGTGAAGTCAATCGGCGCAATGGTGAAAAACCTGACACCCCTGATGTTGTGAATAAGCATTTCGATGAACTAGCCAACCGTTGGGAAGCATACGACGCCGGGGATATGGGGGCTCTACTATTTGCCCAGCTTTCCGATGACGACGTTGTAAAGTTCAGAAACGCCTTAGCACGATATGACGGTAATGATCCTCGGGCTGAAATGTTCCGCAGAGAGCTTGATAAAGTGTTTGAGGAGCGTTTTGGTGAAGGCGGATCGAAACAGCATTCACATCTCCCAGGTCAAGAATTAGATGAAAAGTTTGATCTGTTTGTCTCTAAAGATATTGAAGCGGCCTTGCGGGAAATGAACGAACGGATGTTTGCGTTCGATGATTCTGACCGTCTAGGAGTAACGCAAGAGTTCTGGGCTAGTCTATCAGATAGAGACTTAATGTTTTACGAACAGCTTATATTACGTGCTGGTAGCGTGTTTGGTGAGGATAATTCTGAGCTGCGTTTGGTTTTGCGAGACTTCTTCACCGATATCAGGGAGGAAGTAGTTCGCAGAGGACCAAACATGGGTCGTCGCCCTGCGCCTCGTACTGACGCCCCAAGCGAAGCAGCTATTCGTAATGTGCGCAATAGGTTCCCACGTCGTGGTTTACCAGGGCGGGCTTACTGGCGGGATGAGGATTATGATAGGGGGGATGGACCTGAGCTTGATCGTCGTTTTGGTAGGTATTATGATGATGGCAGTGGGGTTCTTAATGAGCGTGGCCGTTTGGTCAATAGGGTAATTAAGGAGGATCGTGCAGAGGGTGATCTGAGGCCGGTGGATGATGACGCCCAGTTTAATCGGTTTGCTGATCCTGAGTTAGCTATACCAGCCGCCTTGGGGGACCGTGTGGGGGAGCTTTCTCAGCAACTGAATGATAATCCTGAAGTGTTTGCTGCGGCTGTGTTGAACGCTTTTCAAGAGGCTGCAAATATGTTCCGAGGTGGGGTCACCGCTCGTGAGAAACTTAATCTAGACGCTTTGCGTTCCTATGTTGATAGTATTGGTGATCCGCAAGCTAAGCGGCTTGCCACTATGCGGTTAAGAAATTTCAGGGCCTTGAATGCTGCTTTGGATGCCCTTGATAGGGGTGATAACGATAGGGCACTTCGTGCTTTGGCTATGCTTAATCCTGTAGCTAGGAATAACTTGCAGCAATTGGTGGATGGTGCTCCTTCTCCTGAGGCTTTGCGATCTCCACGTCGTGTGTCGCCTGATTCGTTGGATAGGTTTACTCCTGATTTTATTGTGGACGCCGACGCTTACGATCTGAGTTTAGCTTTTGAAGAGGTTCGTGAGGCGGCTCGTAATGCACCCCCTGGCCCCCAGCGTGTTCAGGCGTTGCAGCTTTTGCGAGAGATGCGTCAAGAGTTGGGCCGCCGTCATCGTGCTGCCCGGATTTGGTGGACGGATGAGGAGTATCTGGATAGGGTTATGGACCGTGCTCTTAATACGCAAATTAACAGCTTCGGTGACGCAGGGGCGTTACCTGCGGAAATGAACCGGTTGACTATTTTGGAATTGCGTGATGCCCTAGCTACCGAGCGTGGTAGGGTTGCTGACGGCACGGGTTCGATAGAGCGTGTTCAGCGCCTTGAGGCTGCGATTGCTGCTGTTACGGACGTTTATAATGCCCAAATTGGCCGTGATGGCCGCCGCTATGAGCAGAAACTTGAAGATGCTTGGTCTGCTATTTGGGGGTCGCCTGAGGATGGTATGGTTGTGCCTCATGCTGTAGACGACGCCTCTGGGGTTGCGGAGATACTTCGCAACGACTTTGGCATTTCGTTGGAGGATTGGCCTGAGCTTCGGCGTGATTTAGCTCGCCGGATTGACGGGTTGTCGGTTGATGATTATGCCCGTTTGACGGGTGATGATAACTTGGGGCCAGAGTATTTATTGTTTAATATTGATCGTGTCTTTGAAGATGCTCGTAGGTCCGAAATTTTCGAGATGAATTTACCGCTAGCGGATCGGAGCCGTGAGGCACTGGAGGAGCGGTTGGCGTATCTTGATAATTTCGAAATTGATGAAATTGCTAGATTGGCAAGACGCACAGAGGCACCGTCTCCTAATAGGCTCCAGCTAGATGAGCGGTTGCAGAATAATCGCAATAGAGAAATTGGTGAGCTTGAACTTGAGCTTCGCCGTCGTGGGGCTGAGCAGATGGGCAGCAATATTGAGTTTCCCGTCAACGCTGAAAATATTGGGTACGGCTGGATGAGCCCGGACGACTGGAACAACCTAAATGCTATGCCGACTAGAGATTTGCTTAATATGCAGCGGCGCATTTTGGCAGACAAAGAAGATACTAGGGCATATGCCGATAAGCTTGGGGAAATTAGTGAGATTCTCGATAGACGTAACCGGTTTGGGCCAACTGAGTTGCAGCAGCCAATCCATAATCGTAGTGATGCGGCGTTGGAGAATTTGCGGAACGTTTTGTCTAGTGAATTTATTAACCGGCGTGGGATGAACCCTGGTGCAGTTTTGAGCATGCAACGTCTTCGTGATGAGGTTGATGCAGAAATTGTGCGACGTGAAGCCCGCAATCAGGTTGGCCGGGCTGTAGGTAATAATGCTGATTTAGATGGCAGGCTTGGTCAGATTGCCAGGTACGATTGGAAAGAGGCAGCGGAGACTCGCCGGGCTAAGCGGAGGCAAAAGATTAAGGCTTTGGCCCAGCGCAGGTATGGGGATGATACGCCTTGGGACATTACGGCCAGCGAACTGTCTTTGTTGGGTGATCGGGAAGCTGAGTCTAGAGTTCGTGCGATGTATTCTGATGGCGTTGAAATGAATGTGGGCGAGATTGAGATTGATGGTGTAGTTTATCAGAAGATTATCCAGCCTGAAATTAATGATGTTTATATCCAGCGTGAGTCTGACACTGGCCGTATTTCGTACATTAATGCTGAGGGGGTTAATAACTTTATTTTGCGTGCTCCAGATGGCACAGAGTTTAGTGAACGAGGCTCCCCAAGTCACCTTGATGGCGGTATTGCGAGGACACTGAATTTCAAGTACAATGCCGACGGGAGGCTTTCAGCGGACAGCCACGCCTATCATAGTTATCTTGGTTTCAAAAAAACCATTGATGGGCCTAATGGTCAAAGGGTTGACTTCAGCGGCGGGGGCGCTTCTAACGAGTTTAATGACAACGCTGCCTTGTGGTATGGAGGATTGGGCATTCCTAAGTATAAGGTGTCTGCAGCGGCAGATGGTGTTGCAGTGTGGGCTCGGCACGGCTATCGAGACTATGACTCCAGTCTAATTATTGGCCTTAATCAAAAAATGGAAACAATGCTTGAGAGGTACAATGACTACAGGCTAGCTAAGATCGAGGGTAGGGAAATCACCCCCCAGATGCTACAGGCAAAAGCTTTAATCAAAGACGATATTCGTGCGGCCCGCATTGATACGATGCTTAGAGCACACCGTGACCCTGATACCCGTGCGGCGGATCTTCCGGCCCACCACGATTTCTTGGTGGCGCTTGATGGTCCTAATGGTGAACGTAACGCTGTTGCGTTCCAGGCGTTCAAGGGCAGAGGGTTCAGAAGCTTTGATATTGGAGGACCCGGACAGGATGGGGTGCCTGCAGAAGAGATAGCCGCTTTAGAAGCTGATGATCCTGACATTTTGGACAAAATGCAACAACTTGGCTATGACGACCACGGTGGTTTGTCGGGATCATTGTTTGAGGCGGGTACTTACGATGTTCGTGCCCTTTTCCCACGGGGATGGTTTGATGAGCCTGATCCAGCTTCTAGGCCAGAAACAATTAATCAGCGGCTGAAAACGGCTGAGCGGTGGAGTGTTAATCCTAATCGTGTTCCTTTAGATGCAAATAATGACCCGGCAGGTGCCTTGCCTTCTGTTGCGGTTGGTGCCAATGGGATTGATGATCAGGCAACTGCTGTTCAGCGGCTGCGTGATGGTGGCGACATTATGGAGATTCCTGACTTTTTCGTGGCACAGGCAATCTTTGATAATTCAGATCATCCCGGGTCAGGTCATTGGGACCGGTCAGACGTTGTTAACGCTACGCCTCGTTATGAAGTTATTACGGGCATTCAGCGGGGGATTAACAATGCTGGTGCTGATCTGACCGATCTACCTAGTGGTATGACTTTCTTCCGAGACTCTGAGACTGGTCAGCTGTATGGGTTCAAGTTTGCTAATGGGTATTCATTTGGTCATTATGGTGGCGCTGTTGAGGTTACTGCTCGTATGTTGCAGGAGCGGATGGGTATGCAGGCAGGTCAGATTCGTTGGGACGGCCCGATGGGTGAGGACAATAACCCGAATGTGCCTAATCCGGGTACGACTCGTGGGTTGGTTATAGAGATGGCTCATAACTGGGTTCCTGAGGGGCGTGGTTTGGGCGATACTAATACTAATCTAAGGTTGCAGGATGCGGACGGTTTTGGGCGCAATATAAGAGCGACTTCTGGCAATTCCAGCTATTTTGAGGGGGGAATAGTAACTGAGCCTGACGGTACTGAGGTGGCTGTGGGGCCAGTAAATTTGGAAGATATGTTCCAGATGACTTTGTTGGATATGCTGTTGGGGAACCCAGACCGGCACGAGGGAAACTTTGGGATTTATGTTGATCCTGAAACAAATGAGCAGCGTTTGGTGCCTTGGGATAATGAGGCAGGTCTGATAGGTGGTGCCAGATTCGGCCGAGGGGGCCAGGTAGAGATGGGAAGGGTTTTGCGGCAGCAGGCTATGGCAGATGGGGACCCTGCAGAGCAGATGAAGCTGCTTCAAGCTGGGGGTTATGTGAGTTCTATTCATACGGCGTTGGAGGAGCGTATTCAGAGTGATCGAGAGGGGGCTCGGGAGGCTCTTAGTGCTGTGATGGAGCGCATGGCGTTTGGTGAAGAAATCGCACGTTTGGGTGATGATATTCAAGATATGGTTTCGGATGTGGGTGACGATTTGAGTCGTGACAACCAGTGGGAATTGGCGTCTCAGTTGCTCCAGCAGCGGTATGATTGGTTGTTGGAGCAGTTTGAGTCTAATAATCTAGACTATATTTTGGATCTAATATAGGGGAAGGGTGCAGTCATGAGGCGTTACGTGTTTTTTGATAAGTTTGATAAGACTCAGAGGGGGATTCTAACCTTAGAGGATAACGGAGATTTTTCTGCTGAGCCAGCGGATATGTTGCCGTATTTTGCTGGTATGGTGCGCTGGCTGGGCCCTGATGATAAGCCAACTTCTATATTTGATTTTGTTAAAAGTGGGTTGTATAATATGGATGTGGTTCGTCTTGCTGATGACGGAGAAATGTATTACATTGGGGAGGGCGACTGATGTACAAGTATTATGCGCTTGCTGATGGAAACATGATAGTCGCTCGGGTTAGCGATTCGGGGGACTCCGCAGTTTTTTTCGCTAAGCGGGGTTGGCAGGACGATGTGGATGCCTTTGAGGAAACCGTAGAAGTACGGAAAGCCCGTCAAGAATCGGCTCCGTATGACGAGGCTGTTCTTAAGAATGCCTTTTCTGATTTGGTTGAGATTAGTTCAGCCCTATTTGATAGTGCCGTAGGACAAATCAACACTTTCAATCAAGAGTACGATAACAATCAAGCACAGCTTGAGGGTATGACTGATCATGATATGGGGTTTTTTATTACTGAGTTTCCTGCACGCCGCCCACGTTTAGCTTCCTATGAGGATATTAACAAGCTGTGGACTGCTATGTTTGTGGTTTCTACGGGAGGGGGCGATGATGAAGGTGTTCGCACACCTGAGCAAACTCGTGCCGATCTAAAGGCGTTGTATTCTTTGTTGAAGAACGCTGAGAACACAAACGACGGTTCCACTATTCGTAATTTGGTTCGTTCTTTGGGTGATTTTGATACAGGTATTGTACCGGACCGTGGTTTGGTTGAGCCTGTTCAAAGGAGGGGTAATGGCTAAGGACCCATTGGAAGATCAGACTGTTCCGACTAAAGAGATGGCAGAAGAGTTATCTCGTATTTTGGGTTGTTCGGGGGCGCATAAAATTGGCGATGATGCGTGGGGCCCGTGTGAGTCTTCATCAGATTTAAAGAGGCTTATTCGTATGGGCAATCCTGCGTTTCGTGAATGGAAGAAACGTCAGGGTAAAGGTGGGTTTGAGGACTTGTTGCGCTTGAAGGCCGTTGGTGCCCGCAAAGGAATGTTTGATACGCAGGCTGAAGCTGAAATGGCGGCTGTGCGATTGGGTTGCTTTGGGGCACATCAGGCGGGGCAGGGGCGGTGGGCTCCTTGTGGTACTCCAGAAGAGCATAATGCTGTTCATGCTTCAGAGCCAAATGGTAGAAGGGTTTTACGGGCAGCTAAGCCTGCCCGTCGTGTTATTACTAATCCTAAGGTGTGGGAAAACTTACGGGAGCGTGGGCCGCTTCGCATAGAGACGCTACCTGGGGGTGGTTTAGTTTCTGGTAAGGCTGCCGCATCGGATTCGTTTAAGCCCACGGCTGGTATGGTTGAGGAAGCAAAGCGGGCTTTGGATTGGCGTAAAGAGTTTGGCCGTGGGGGTACTATGGTTGGTATTGCACGGGCAAGGGACATAGCTAATGGCCGCAATTTGCCGTATGCTACGGTGAAGCGTATGAAGGCGTTTTTTGATAGGCATCAGAGTGATTCTAAAGCGGAGGGGTATCGGCCGGGGGAGAAGGGTTTTCCTTCTAATGGTCGGATTGCTTGGGCGCTGTGGGGCGGTGATGCTGGGTATACGTGGGCTAAGGCTATTGTTCGCCGGGTGGAGGGTAAAGAGAAGTCTATTTTTGATTCGATTGAAGAGAAGCGTTTCTATACTCGTAAGCGTAGGGATGAGTACGCTAAGCGTGGATGGGCGCTTCCTGATGGGTCGTTTCCGATTAGGGATGTGGGGGATTTGCGAAACGCAATTCAGGCTTACGGGTTAGGTAAGAATCGGGCTGCAGCTAAGCGTCATATTATGAAGCGGGCGAGGGCGTTGGGGCGGACCGATTTGATTCCTGATAATTGGAAGCAGAGAGAGAAAGCTGCCCGTCGAGGCGGTGATCCTAAAACTCCAGCTAAGCCGTCTGAGCGTATATCGGGGTCTAGTAGAAATAAGCCAGGGTCAGCGTCCGGGAAACGAAACAATATTGAGTTATCTGCGGCGGTGAAGAACTCCTTAAAAGATAAGGTTAAGACACACAATGAGAAAATGCGGAGTAGCGATAAGCCCGACCGGACTGTTACGCTGGGGCGTTTAACGGCTGTTTGGCGTAGGGGTGCTGGCGCTTTTTCGCAAACGCACCGCCCGAACATGTCTAGGCAACAGTGGGCGATGGGCAGGGTGAATGCTTTTCTAAAATTGGTGTCTAGTGGAAAACCTTCAAACCCGAAGTACACGACCGATAACGATTTGTTGCCCGAGAAGCATCCACGTTATTCTAAGGGTTGAGCGGTTTTGCTAGTAGTGTGATATACGTTATTTTTGGTTTTTGCGGCGCTGCAAGAGATTATTGTTAAAGTTCCCGTGGTTGCCTTTACTTTGGTGCTAGCATAATAGTTGACTGGTGTCACTGCTTTTTGGGTCGCCTGTCATTAAACAGTAAACATGTTAAACTCAAACCTTAGGAGGAATGAACATGAGTTTTGATGAGAGTCGTCTCAATGAGCTGAAGGGTGCTTTGTCTGAGAAGATGGCAGAGCAGCGTCAGATTGCTGATTCGATGCAGATTGAGGGGACTACCCTTATTGCTGACGCAGAGAAGAAGGCTGCGTTCCAGAAGAATATGGTTGACATCAAGGAAATTAAGGGTCTCATTGAGGGTCTTGGTGAGCTTGAGGAAGTTCAGAAGTGGGCTTCGGAGCCGAATCAGAAGAGCGTGGCTGCTGCGGCAGATGCGGCTGCTGATCGTCGTCCGCAGGCTTCGACTGTGGGTGGGGCCTTTGTGGATTCGCCTGAGTTCAAGGATTTGCAGGGTGGCCGGAATGGTGTCACTATGCGTGCCCCGTTTGAGGTGAAGAGCCTTCACACGAAGGATATTCATCAAGGTACTCCTGGTGGGACCGGTTTTTCAGTCCCTGATATGTTTGGTGGAGTTGAGCGTGACGGTATTGTGCAGCTTCCGCAGCGTAGCCGCCGGGTTCGGGATCTTTTCCCTGCCCGCACGACTAATGCTGCGGTTGTTGAGTACTTCCGTCAGACCGGCTATGTGCTTAGCACCTACGGTACCGCTCGTGCCATCTCCACCAACGCTGTTGGTGCGCAGAGCGACGGCTGGCGTACCGGGATGGCGTCTGCGGCTTCGGCTTACATGGTACCTGAGCGTAATGCGAGTAATGAGTTTGGCATGAAGCCACAGTCAACCCTTTCCTTTGTTGGCCGTCAGGCTCCGGTGCGCACTATTGCTCACTGGGAAGCTGCTCACCGTAATGTGTTGTCGGATGAGCCTCAGCTTCGTGGGATCATTGACAATGAGCTTCTGTATGGCCTTCGCCTTATGGAAGATCAGCAGATCCTTAACGGCGCTGGTTCGGGCGACCAGCTTGACGGTATCCTCAACGACACCGACATTCAGGCTTACACTCACCCGAACTTCTCACCGGGCTACAGTGCGACTGCTTCGGCAAACACAAGCACTGACACTAAGGCTGACGCCGTCCGTCGTGCGCTTACTCTCGCCTACCTGGCCAACTATGAGCCTACTGGCGTGATTGTGAACCCGGTTGACTGGGAAGACATTGAGCTGACGAAGAACAGCCAGGGCACCTACCTCCTTGCGATGTCGGTTGCTGGTGGCGCTGAGTCACGGGTGTGGCGGGTTCCCGTCATCGACACCCCTGCGATTGCTCAGGGCACGGCTCTGGTTGGTGCCTTCGGTACCGGCGCTCAGCTGTACGACCGTGAGGCTGCTTCGATCCGTATTTCGGAGAACCACGAAGACTTCTTCACTCGGAACGCTATTGTTGTTCTGGCTGAAGAGCGCCTTGCCCTTGCGGTGAAGCGCCCCGAGTCGTTCGTTGCAATTACCTTTAGCTGATTCTAGCTAATCGTAGTCTAACGGCTTAGAGTTTTGCCCCCGGGTTTCGGCCCGGGGGCTTTCTCTATTAGTCGTGGCTTTGCTATAATAGGGTATGCCAATATTTAATTTTGACGATGAAGATTCTGATGTTCCGATCCCTACGTGGACGCCCGATCAGATACAGAGCTTAGAGTCAATTAATCCTTTCTATGTACCTGGCATCGTTAATCTGTTAAAGTTTCTAGTTCACGAAAAAGGAACTTTGCTGGACAGCGTGCTTGATTTAACTTTTGTTTTACATTCTGTTGCCAACATGGACAATAGCGACTACACACTTAGCAGGACAGACGGTCTTGTTGCTATTGCGAGTGAGTTTTGTTTGATTGACTGTCTGTATGACGGATCGGTTTTAGTAGGAATTGAGATGTTAGATAACGCTGTACTGTTTTTGGCTTTGAACGATCAAGCAAATTTTGCTTTGGAAGCGGCAGTTTGCTTAAAAGACAACACCTCCTCAATCATGCAAACATCGGCTGTGCTACCGTCACTTTCGCTGTTTGGGCATTGGGAAGAATTTGCGTCAACGGTACTCGCTTGCCTATTGACAAATGCTTCCACATCTAGTAAAATGTCTACACTGTTTAAAGTGATCAAACATCTAGACATTGGAGTGAACTCAGAAATAGAGTTTGTTGACCACATAAGAAAGCTGTGTGCGGTTAATCTGCTGTCCTTAAACATATCCGAAAGTAGTGATGCTGTAGTAAGCATTAATCACCAACCCGCAGGGCTGTTTCTTCTATTTTCGAACCAAGAAAAACTGGCTAGACGTTTAGCGGAGTTGTCCATCTGATAACTTTTTTGGACAACTGGTCTTTTCACAATAACTTGACTACTTACCGTTAGCACTGCCCGTTAGAATACAAGAACCATCATTTTTACGAAGACATATATTTAGGAGGATTCGCCGTGTCTTTTCTCATCTCAGACGATCATGCCAACTCTTACGCCGACAAGATGCCACCTTGGGGATTCAACGGTTTAGGGTACGTTACTTATAAACGGACGTATGCACGCCCGATTTTTTTGAATAACTCCGATGTTATTGAACGGACAGAGGAGTGGCATGAGACTGTGCAGCGGGTCGTTAACGGGGCCCAAGACATTGGCGCACAACTGTCTGAGGATGAGGCTATTCGTCTTTATGATTATCTTTTCAATTTGAAGGGCAGCGTTGCTGGACGTATGCTGTGGCAGCTGGGCACTCCGAACAACAAGCGTTTGGGTGGGGATAGTTTGGTGAATTGCCTTGGGGGTGAAACTGAGGTTGTTACTCGGGAGGGCATTAAGCGAATTGATGACTTAGCTGCTATTGGTTATGCTACGGTTATGACTGATTATGGTAAGTGGGTTAATGCTGATATCCGAAGCTTCGGTGAGCAGCGGCTTGCTGAAATCGTGCTTCGTCGTGGGAAGCAGGTAAAAACTGTTCGTGCTACCGCTGAGCATCGGTGGATTGTTCGTGGTAAGAACGGTCGGGAAGAGTTCTTTACTGAGTCTTTGCGACCGGGAATGAAGCTTGTTAGCATAAAAGGGCAAGGCACACATACTGCTGATATGAGCAACGATGGTGTTCGTGCTGGTCTAGTTTACGGTGACGGTACGGTTTATAACACGGGCGCTCGTGCGTTTGTTGCTAATGCTGATCTTGCAGAGCTTGAACATTTTTTCCTTGATTACAAGTCAAGTGAAAGTGAGCACGGTGCGACTTTCTACGGCCTTCCACGGTCTTATAAAGCTTCCCCTGATTACAATGAGTTCCGTGGTTATTTGTACGGTTGGCTCGCAGGGTATTTTGCTGCTGACGGGTATGCTCGTGATGGGAAGGGCGCTCAGTTGAATAGCACCAATATTAACTCGTTGCGTGCCGCCAAGGACGTTGCGACTATTATTGGTGTTGCTACTGGCCCTATTTACGAACAAAATCGTATCAGCAATCTTACCGGCAAGGAGAGCACCATTTATACGTTGCCGCTCCATATTGAAGATCCAGAGTTTTTCCTTTTGTCGAAGCATCGTGGAGATTTTGTGGGGCGTGCCAGCGTTGCTGATTGGAAGGTTGAGTCCGTTGGGGAGTATGGCGCTCCTGAGCCTGTTTTCTGTGCGGTGGTCCCTGAGACACACACGTTCGCTTTGTCCGATAATCTACTAACTGGGAATTGTTGGTTTGTGGATGTGCAGAAGCCTACCGACTTTTCGTGGGCAGTTGAAAGGCTCATGTTGGGCGGGGGGGTTGGTTTCTCGTGTGATAAACCTGAGCGTCTTGGTGTGGTGCGGTCTGCGTGGGTGGATCGTGTAGATGCTGATGATTCTGATTTCATTGTGCCTGATACCCGTGAGGGGTGGGGTGAAGTCATTCGTAAGGTGTTTGAGTGCTACTTGGGTGATGATGACAATCCACGTAAGATGACTTATGCTACTCATTTGATCCGCCCTGCTGGTGTTCCTATTAAGACTTTTGGTGGCACTGCTTCTGGTCCCGATATTCTTATTTCTGGTATTGAGAAGATTTGCAAGGTACTTGATGGGGCTATCGGCCGTACGATGACTTCTGTTGAGGTTCTTGACTGTATGAATATTATTGGGTCAATTGTTGTCGCTGGTAATGTTCGTCGTTCGGCGGAGATTGCTGTTGGTAGTCTGGATGATGAAGAGTATCTGATGGCGAAGCGGTGGGACCTTGGCAATATTCCAATTGAGCGGGCGATGTCGAATAATACTGTTTTTGTCAATGAGTACCAGATGCAGAATATGCCTCAGCTTGTTTGGGAAGGCTATGAGGGAAACGGGGAGCCTTACGGGTTTTTCAATCTTGAGGCTTCACGTAAGTTTGGGCGCATGGGTGAGGTTCGTCCCGATTACAGTATTGTGGGTGTGAATCCTTGTGCGGAGATTCCGTTGGCTAACCGTGAGTCTTGTAATCTGTCGGAGATTTTTTTGCCGATGATTGATTCTCGGGAGGAACTGGTTGACCTTACGCTGCTGCTTTATAAGGTTCAGAAGGCAACAGCAGCTTTGTCGTATCTTGATCCTGCGTCGGATAAGATCACTTCTAAGAACATGCGGCTGGGTCTCGGGGTTACCGGGGTTGCTCAGGCGTTGGATAAGGTTGAGTGGCTGGATCAGGCGTATGTGAAGTTGCGTGAGTTTGATATTGATTGGTCGGCTGAGCGAGGTTGGCCTGAGTCTATTCGCCTTACCACGATTAAGCCGTCTGGTACGCTCAGCTTGCTGCCTGGTGTGACTCCTGGGGTGCATCCTGGTTTCTCTCAGTATTTTGTGAAGCGGATGCGTATGGCTGCCACGGATGTGCTTGTTAACTATTGCCGCAGTAAAGGTTTCCACGTTGAGCCTTTGCGTAACTTTGATGGTTCTGAGGATGACCGTACCGTGGTGGTGGAGTTCCCTTGTGCGTTCCCTGAGGGTACTGTGCTTGCTGAGAATATGTCGGCGGTAGAGCAGATGGATTTGGTGCGGAAGCTGCAAAGGTTGTGGGCTGATAACTCGATTTCGGTAACCGTGTACTACCGTAAGGAAGAGCTTGAGGAGATTAAGGCGTATCTTGCGGAGTACTGGTCTGAGATGAAGTCGGTTTCGTTCCTTTTGCACAGCGAGCATGGTTTTGATCAGGCTCCGATGGGCGAGCTTACGCTTGAGGAGTATGTGGCCATGTTGGCGGCTACGACTCCTCTGGGGGAGAAGTTGTCAGGGTCAACGATGATGTCGGACGACGAGTTTGACGCTGAATGCTCTACGGGAAGTTGTCCCGTGAGATGACCTAAAGCTGTTGTATTATAGCCTTAAAAGTTGCGGCGGGTTGCACCTTGACGGTATAGAGTATTTTTTGTACCGGCAAGGTGACTAACCCCCTAAGGAGGATGATTGTGGATATCGGTTAAGCTGCCGGTAACCGATAAGGCGATCAAGTATCTGAGCGGGGTTCGGTCTCTTGCACCGGGCCCCGCTTCTTCCTATAATAGGGTATGAACTCTATGCGGGATTTCCATAAGGCTAAGCTGCATGTGGATTTGCAGTATTTGGCGGATATGATTGAAACTGTAGGGCTTTCAGAGACAGCTCCCATTGCAGATGATGGGGCTGTCTCTTTGTCGTATGGGCTTGCTTTAATCTGTGGTGCTAGGGCTAAGCCGTTCGTAGATGCCTTTCCCTACTGGTTGGAAGAGGTCCCTGCCGGGTATCGCTCACGGTTCTGCGCTTGCTGGGATGCTTTAGAGTTTGAGTTTGGTGAAGACATTGTGGTGTGGTCTGATAATGCGGGAACGTCGGAGACTGTGAGGCGTATACGCAGTTTGGCGAAAGAGATTGAACATTTCAAATTGTCCTCTTGACATCTTACCGCATATCGACTAAGATACGTGTATGAACCACACCGCACGTTGGAATCAGTATTATACAGCTTTGCTGCAGTACAAGAGCAGGTATGGTGACGCTAAAGTCCCAAGTGGGCACGTTGAATTTTTGGATTCTGGTGCTCCTTTGAATTTGGGCAATTGGGTTAGCTACATGCGGACACGATACAAGCAGGGTTTGTTGTCGGCTGAGCGTGTTGCTTTGCTGGAAAATATTCCATCTTGGAGTTGGGGGCCTGTGCGTCCTGGCCCGAAGTCAAAGGAAGTGGTGATTCAGCGGAATAGCGACATTGTGTGGTTGCGAGAGCATGAGGGTATGGCGTTGGAACAAATTGCCAAACGGTACAATCTATCTCGTCAACGTGTGTACCAAATAGTAAAGGAGAATAAGTTATGAGTAATGTTAATCCCGCCGCTGAAGCAGAATGGGAAAAAGTATTGAATAAGCTTTCGCAGGAAAACAAGCAAGGAAACTTGATTGTCACAACAGCTTCTGCGATTTTTGCGATCTCGCTTGTGTCTGGCATATTGGCGTTTGCCGCTATGCTGGTGAATGCGGCGGTTCTTAGGGCTTGGCCGACGATTACCGTAGCCAGTCCGGGTATTGGTTACAGCGACGCTTTTGTTATTTCGTCGGCAACTCTGGTTGCTTCGATGATGTTTTCAGCGACGTTGAGCGCTGTGAAGCGAGGGTCGCTGTGAGTAGTACGACGACTGCTTCTGTGGACAGCCGTGTAGGAACCTGGGATGCTGCTGCACTGACGCATATTAATTATGTTTGGTATGGTCATCGCCCCGGGTTTCTCGCAAAGCCTCTCCTTGTGGATATTCGCATGCATGAGGACTATCTTATTGACACCTATTTCACTTTGGGGAAGGAGTTGACAGACAGCACTGAGTGGATTAGGTTGGCGCAGCTTGCATTGGAGTGTCGACCCGAACTTGATTCTGATTTTGTTTGGCGAACTTTGTGCAGTAAGCAGAATGATTATGGGCCCGATAACATTGCCCGTTTTGCCCATAAGGGCCTCATTTTGAGGCTCCACGATAAGGTTGCTCGTTTAGAAAATCTGGTAGCTAATAATCGTGCGGCTACGAATGAGCCGGTGGAGGACACGTATATGGACATTATTGGTTATTCGATTATTGGTTTGATGTTGTTAGATGGGAGTTTCTTTTTGCCTATGGGATACTCCTGGCAGGAGTAAACGAAAGCTCGCCTCCTAATGCGGTAATATATTGTAGAAGATAGGTTTAAGGAGGCAAGTATGCCAGAGCCAATTGATATTGATGATACAGAGATAGATGTTTCCGATTTGCCGTCTAGACCTCGCCGCCCTCGCCGTCGGCGCCGTGGAGGTGGCCGAGACGCCCTTGCTCGTGCCCTCAACCGCATTCGCCCAGGCCGTCGACGGTAATTTTAGTTTGTCTTAGCAAGATTGGTAGTTAGGTATGGCGTTAATTACGGTAAGTGACATTGTTACATACATGGACATTTCGTTCACTAACACTCAAGAAGATGCAGCCGAAATTGTGATTGAAGGGCTGCAGGCTGAACTTGAGGCATACCTTCGACGCCCTATTGAGCAACAGTCGTTTACTGAGACGTATAGAATTCCTGATCAGAGCCGAGGTGTTCCTAGCAACCAGTATCACTTTAACTATTCCACGGTTCCTGAGATTGACTCCCCGATGTCTTCTGGTGTCTACCGGTATCCTAGATTTTATACTTTGTATCTAAACAGTAGCCCGGTTATTTCGGTGTCGTCGGTTAGTCGCACAGCGTCTTCTCCTACGGCGTCTGCTGTGGCGTTGGTTGCAGAGACTGATTATATTGTTAGGGACTTTGGTATTGATTTGTATGATGTGTTTTCAAATGACCGTATAACGGTCACGTATACGGCTGGGCTGGATGGGGCGAACATTAAGGTGTTTAAGTTGTTAATGTTGCGTGCGGCTACCCGGGAAATGCAGAACATGCATGATGACGTGGTTGGCTTGAAGGACTTAACAACCCGTAATGTTGCCCCGATGGAGACAGGTTTTACTGAGCGGGAGCTTATGAGCATAAAGAAGTACCGCCGAGTGAGGGTGTCGTAGTATGGCGACAAGCACGAAAATAGATGTTGATACGAAGAGGCTGCGAATTTTTTTTGCGCAGATGATACGGCGTAGTAGCAACTTTTCACCAGTTTTTACGAAGGCGCTGCGAGACATTGAGAAGGAAGAAGCTAGACATTTTGCAAGTAGGGGCAGTGGGACGTGGCCTCCCCTTGCTGCTTCCACTAGGGCTCAGAAGCGGCGAGAGGGTTTCCAAGCGGATCTTCTGCAGCGCACGGGAGCGTTGCGTGATAGTTTGGTATCGGGAGGCCCTGGTGGGGTTCGTAATCTTACCCCAAAGACAATGGAGTTTGGTACTAGCGTAGAGTACGCTGGGTACCATTTTCATGGGGCACAGAAAGGCAACTGGCGGCTGCCAGTTAGAAATCCTTTGGTCCGGGCTGAAACTTTTGCCAATAGCGTTGCTCAGGATACTGGTGGGTGGATTGTTTATGGTAAAGGGTGGCAGGAAAAGCGGGCGGCTTCAGCGGTTCGTAATTTGAGCGATATTCTCTAGGATCGGAGGTTGACAAATGATGTCAGGTCCTCGCCTAGCTAAGGCGTATGTATCTAATTATTTGGCTAATGATCTTCCGTCACGGCTTATCACATATCGGAATCATTGGGGGTTGAGCAGTTCTCAGCTTCCTTCACCGGTTCGCTATTTTACATACGAGCCGTTTGCTTTGGACAAGTGGCCTACAGTTATTACTGTGGTTATGAATACGGCCAGTGTTCGGCGGGATGGTTATGAGGTTGATGCTGATCCGTCGTTCAGGGTTACTTACAATATGCGCACTTACATTTGGGCCCGAGATGGTGGTGCCCAAGTTGTTACTGAACAGCGTGACAATCTGACTACTGTTGTTAGGGAAGCTTTGATGGATGGGCCGTCGTTGTCGGCTTATGATTCTGGGGTTCCGTGTTACCCGAAGATTGATGAAAGTACGATTAGAGAAGAGTTTTCTGATCTTACTCTGATTAAAGGGGAGCGTCTTTTGGCGGGGGGCTACGTTTCGTATGACTTAGCTCTTGAAGAAATTGTGGACCATGACGCTTTGGGGTTTGTGCAAACGCATGAGAATACGGTGTCTAAGCTGCCTGTTACACCGAATGCACCCACTAATGTTATTGCGGTTGCTGGGGATACTCAGATAACTTTGGGGTGGACAGAGTCTACATGGAATGGGGGGGTCTATGAGATTACTGGGTTTAATATTCAACAAAGCACGGATTCTGGTGCGACGTGGAGTACTGTGGTGGCTGATACCGGCAATACTGATCCTGTGTATACCGTTACTGGGTTGACTAATGGGACTTCGTATTTGTTCCGTCTGGCTTCTGTGAATGCGGCGGGGGTAGGAGCGTATTCTGCATCGTCGCTGGCGAAGGTGCCCACGGCAGGATAGGATATAGTTATGGCAGCTATTCCTGGCCGCTGGGGCGGTCTTCGTTCAGAACCTTATAAACCTAATCCGCCTGATGCTGATCTTGATGGCATCATTCAGGAGCAGACGTTGTGGGAGCGCCCTAAGGGGTTTGTTTTTGCGATGGTGGATGCTGCTGGCAGGTTGGCTGAGGTTGCGGATGGTGCTGATCACCCGCCTGGGGTTGATGTGTTTAGGCAGAATTTTGTGTTGGCGAGGCGTGGCGCTAACGGCGTGTTGGAGCGTGTTGATGATGCTCCGAGGCCGTCGTGGGATCGTGGTGATTTGTCGCCTCGGGATAGGTTTGGTACGTTGGGTGATAGTTTAGGTACGTTGAATAATCCTAAGTTTCGGTTTCTTGAGGACCGTGTAATATTTGGGTATAATCCTATGGTTCCTGCGAGTGATACTTGGCTTGAGCGCCGGGGTATGCAGCGTCAGGAGCGTATTGATTTTGATTCGTTGACGTTTAATGGTCGTACGATGGCGTTGTGGGAGCCGACGAATGATTTGGTTGAGCGTGAGCGGCGGCTGGATTTTATTAGAGATGCTTATGGTGATGATGTTGCTGACCATTTGCGGCAGACTGATGACGGTGTGCCGTTTGAGGAGCGGGTTCCGGCTGATTTGTCTGAGTTGGCTGATGAGTTGCCTGAGGAGTCTTTTTGGTTTACGCATGTTGGGGAGCCTTTGCCGGATGGTACTAGATTGGTGGGGGCCGGGGTTGTTCATAGGACTAGGCGAGACGCTTTGAATGCTTGTCCTCTTTTTAAGGCAGCTAATGATCCGCAGTGCGGCGGGGAAATAGCC
>Ga0208644_1000069_pt1 | contig 60462 bp, 54 predicted proteins | sample VirMetDEL_Nov_18_FD_184517 | JGI IMG/M metagenome (GOLD analysis project Ga0208644, IMG submission 184517) | Aqueous microbial communities from the Delaware River and Bay under freshwater to marine salinity gradient to study organic matter... | ecosystem: Environmental > Aquatic > Marine >...
TTCATCTTGTCAAGGTAGGACTCCACTTGGTTTGCTTTGCTGATGAGTCCAGCATCACGCATGATGGATGGCAGTTGTGTGTTGCGGTACTTGTGGAATCGCTCAGCCGCTTCAAGCAGTTGGTGGTCTTGCATGTCATCTTGACTTGCGACCCTGTGGAAGAAAGGCCAGTCGGCTTTGTTCGGGCCTACATCATCCTTGATGTCGGGCTTGCCGTAGCCAGTGAAGACTCGTATCATTCTGTGGATTGTTGTAGTGTTCATTCACTCATCTCCTTTTTGCTTACACATGGGTAACACACGAACTTGTCTTGGTCATTCCTTTGAGCGATGAAATCAAAGTATCTCAATTTTTCACAACCACTACACTCCACGCTGGTGTCATCGTACTTGATGCCAAGAAAACGAGAATGACAAACCATGCACTCAGCGTCATCAAGATATGTGAAGGCATCAGCAGGGTGGTGCTTACCACATGTGTAGCACAACCGACTACCTTCAAGACTTGGGCCTGTCCATCCACAGTTCGTACATTCATCATCCACATTCAGTGTAGCCTCTCCACAACATTCGCATGGGTCATCTTCGGGAGGGTGAGGTTGGATGTCCCACTTCTCACTAAGCACATCTTCCCAAGGGTCATCATCGGAAGTAGTCTTGATAGTTGCCGTAGGGGTCGTCGTGACCCCGCTTGCTTTTCCCCAACCACCACCGTAACCGTAGAGTCCACTGTATCTGTCCTCAATAACAATCTCACCAACAGGGATGTCAAGAACATCAGCGATGTATCTTTGCTGTTCAGTAGTTTCAACTGCATGGTCGCAGTGCAACTCACGAATCAATTCAATGAGTTGGCCAGCGTCAGCGATGGTTGCCCTAACATCATCAGCGTTGAGTAGGTAGAAGAGGATGGCCAGTTGTACACCAGTACGACCATGACCACCAGCACACTGAGTAGAAATAGACTTGATGTCATGCTCTACGATGTCATCGCAAAGCGCATACCAAAACAACTTGCTCACCTGCGGCACACCGAAGTCGGGGAAGTCTATGTCAATGATGTACTTCGGTGGGTCAATGCCACCTACGAATTTCTCGCATGACCAACCATCGGGTACAACAGTGCTACCTGTAAGGATAGACTTATTGACTGGGCGCATGGTTTCATCGGGGCCGATGGCTAAGTCCACCATTGGTGAACACTTCCACCAACCACCGTTGCGGTTGCGACCTCCACCGTACACATCAATACCTGTGGGGGTGGTGAAGATTTTGTTTTGTCCTGTATGACATGGAGGTTTCCATGTTGTCTTTGTAGTCGTTGTATAATTTTTCACTTTGGTCATCTCCTTATTGTTTGTCAATTTCATTTGTTTGCGCTTCTGTTTTCTTGTTCTTGATTTCTTTCCCATGTTCATTCCTCCTTCTCACCATTCTTCTTGTTGGATAACAACAGCAGTTGCTCAGTACCAAATGACGCTATGATGTTACTCACATACTTCTGCATATCATGGTGGTAACCCTCAGCAAAAATACCAGCCATGGCTTTAGCAATTCCATTTCCTTTCTCACCAGTCATCTCCGTTGCAGTTAATTCACCATCATTCAGTTGCTTGGATAATACCTTCAACCACTGTAGTTGTGCCGACTGTATAGGTGTTTTATCAGCGAGTGGGAACGGAGCATCGTGTGAAGCGGGGATAGGAACAAGCGTCGGGGTAATGGATTCTTTTACTTCTGTATCCCACTGTGCACAGACTATACAATCTTGCACACCACAAGGGATGAAGTTCTTAGATTCGTGGTTTCTAAACAATCCCATAGGGTGTCGTTGCATTTCGTTTAGGTAGAGCATCGCATGTCCGATGCTGTCATCTCTTTGACTGAGTGGTGTTTCCCTCATGGACTTCTTGGTGATACCTTTTGCCAGTTGAAGAATGGGTAGGGCATCCAGCGTATCTCGCTCAGTGGATTCCATAATGTCACGAGCCGCATAGTAAATTGAGAAGAAGGACTTGGGGGTTATCGTAACAAGTCGTGGGTCAGTGCCCCAGTTGAGTGCAGTCTTTGAGATGAATTTGCTGAAGAAGAAATCGTTGTTGTGTACATTGTGCTCAGTGAGGTTGGCGTGGAAAATCATTTCTTTGAATTGTTCATCACCTTGAGTAGTGAGAAGGGACTTCATAGCCTGTGCAAGACCGTGAGCATTCTGACAGGATTCGTAATACTTCTTCCCCCCGTAACCTGCATTCCATTCTAACTGGTAGCATTTCATGGCGAACTCAAGCATTGAGATACACGAATCCAATGTGACAGGCATCTCTTCAATCATCATGTAGTAGTGTGTACGACTGTCGGATAGGTGGTGTTTTCTCTGCGTTACTTTCTTCCAAGCATCCACGCCATAGATGGAAGCGATAGTAGCCAGCGGAAGTGCGGTGGCATTCCTTGTGGTGGTAGGTAAGTGACGAATCTCACCGAGTCCAACGGATAGTGTAGCATTGATAAGCCAAGCGACATAACCACCTGCATACATGGCGCACTCGGCAGGGTCATTGATTGGCCCACCAGTGTACTGGTGGAAGTGATTGGAAAGCCAACCATGCTGACGAGCAAAGTTGGTGAAGCCACGCTTGAATCCTTCAATGAACTCATCGCTGTAGTCCAGTGGGTCGTAGGCTTGAGGCTCGTAAGTACCTTCGTTGTCAAGCACCACCCAACCGAGTTGGGCTTGAGTCCACTGCTCGCCAACCTGTGGCACAGCGGATGCGATGTAAGGAACTCCATACTTGAAGCACTGCCCTGCATGATGGGACAAGTGAGAGCCGTTGGGGTGGAGGACAACAGAACCATCGGGCATACCCTCACGGAGTGCTTGCTCCATGAGGTCAAGTTGCTCGTCGGTGTTGTCGCTCACAAGGTGAATGTGTTTGATGTTGATGCGTTCAGCACCGTGAAAAGTACCACTGATGGTGACACCCTTTGGTGGTGTACCAATAGGGCGTGGGCCTTCACAACCACGCAGTTGCACGAGCCGTGTGTCTTGTACTGGCTGGTACTTCTGTCGCATCGCTCCCCTAACACCAGTATCTTTGTGAGACAATTCACTCACGAACTCAAGTTCTATTAGTTGAGGGTCAATGTTGAGTCTTTTCATATCATTTTTGGTGTGTGAACATTCTTGTATGGGTATGGTGACAATGATACCATCCTTGCCAGCAGTAACCCCGTCGTTGTCACGACCCATCATGATGTAGTGATTGGGAGAAACAACGGCTGATGCGTCAGCATCAATGTATGGTTGAACAATGACAGTACCGTATGGGTCAATGAGTCCTGTGTCATACATCGGTTTGTCCGATGGGTCGGGACTCATCATCGTGGTTATGATGCGAGTAGCAACGGTTGTAAATTCATCCCAGTTGTCAGCCATGCTGGACTCAAGCACGCCGGGCCGTGGGTTGAGTGGGCAAGCACGGACAAACACAGGGAAGGACAATTGACTGTGCTGTATTTGATGCTTCAACTGCTCCACATTTGAATCAATGAATGCGTCAATTGATGAGGGTAACTCATCACCTTCCTTGAGTAGAGTAACACCCGTTGTACGCAAGGTTCTCCATCCGAGGTCGGTTGTCAATGCCCCATGTGTCATGGTCAATTCTTCGTATGCTTCTAACGCTAATGCTTTTTGGCTCATCTTAATCATCTCCTTTCTTCTTTCTTGGTTTAAATACTGTTCAAGTTCAGTTTGCTATTGCTAATACCCATCCGTCATGGTCAGTGGACATGTTCTCACTAAAGTTAAACACTGTACCTGCACGATTGACATAGTACCACGAACCACCTCGTCGGCGTACTGAACAACCTGCGGGTAGGTATTGGTTGATTCTTTTTGCAGTGGTGAGTGTGTAGTACCCACCGTTGTTGATTACTATTTTTGTAGGAGTCATGCGTACTACTACCGTTTTGTGGTACACCACATCAACTACAGGTATGCCATCAACCACCTGCATCTTCATGCGGGTTGCCTTTCCTAAAGGTCTGCCCTTCACAGGGTTCTTTGCTTTGCTCATGTACTTCATGAGGTCTTGGTAGGTTATCATTCATTCACCCCCGTGTACATGTGAATGGCATTCATGGTGTCTTCCCATGAGCCTGTGTAGTCTGCGAAGCGGTTGTCTTTGTACATCCCACTCACCCATGTGAGTGCAGGTAGGTAGTCCATGCCCTTCTTGCCGACAGCGTAGGCAATCACATACGCAGGGTGAGAGAAGGGATGCTTGTGTGTCAGTTGGTATCGGGTCATCAAGTTCTGTGCTTGTTGTGTGTTCATGCAACCACCTCCGTGATGGACACGAGCCAACCTTCTGTGGTCGGTGGGATGTTTGGATTCTCAGCCCGCCACTCACTACTTCGGCTCGCTTCTTCAATTGAGCGAATCTCAATCTTGTAGTTGTCGGGACGGATGGCTAACTCCATCGCTTCTTGCACTGGGAAGTTGGGGTAGCACAGCATGAGTCGGTAGAAACGCACAGCCTCATCCACGAAGGACTCCACCATGCTGTTCCTGTTACTGTTCAACGCTGTGATGATTGCGTCGGGGTAGTGTGTGAATCTGTTTTCTTTTCCGATGATTTGTTTCTCGCTCATGCAATCACCTCCATGTCGGCCTTGAAGTCAAGGCGTTCTTTTTCGGTCATCCAATTGACTTCACCTTCAAACAAATCATATCCGCACGACCAACATTCCTTGTTGTGATATTGAGGTCTTGTGCTGACATTGTTCAAGCAGGTGTTCTCCCCACAATGAGGGCAGGTATCTACGAAAGCGTTGGTACTCAAGCGACCACCTCATGATGCTTGAGGAAACAATCAACACACACTTCCATGTGTTCGTTCTCCTTTCCGACATGGATGATGTGTCGCTCACCTGCAAGGTGGCAATGTTCCGACTCGTTCATGTGACAGCGACTCTTGCTGAATGCAATGGGTTCACTGTTCTCCCCCATATCTTCTTCAAATGGTACAGGGTTGTACCACGCTACGCAAGTGTCGCACCCATCCCATCTGCTCAAGCAACCACCTCCAAAGTGCCGTCTGCTTGCTGTCGCCAGCGTGTGAAGTACATGGCATTGTCATTCGCCCATTCAATGAGTCGCACTTCGGACTCCCACAGGGAGAAGTCGGCTTTGATTTTGGTGCTGATACGGGAGAGGTCAGTGAGGGTAGGTGTACCAGCCACGCCATAGTCGGATACATAGGCTCGGATGCCACCGTTCTTGTGGTACACATAGTGAACAGTGGATTCCATACTATGCCGCATGTATTGTGCGGTGAATGCTCCTCTCTCGGAGGAGGGAGGGACAGGCTTCAACGGGTTTTGGGTTTTGGTTTTCATTTGAATCGGCTCTTACTTCTATCTTGGTTTAAATACTATTGGGATTCAGTGGCCTCTTTTTCTTCACGCTCGTTGTGCTGTGTCATGTATGTCACTTACCTCACTTTATTCATTTCTTTACTCACCTGTTTTGACCCCCCACGAATACTCACTTTACTCATAGGTCTTACTCTCTATATTATATGTGTGTAGTAGTAGTGAATAATGAAGTAAGCGTGGCGGCTTCTCCTCCATTGAGTGTAGAGGGTATGAGTGAGGTGACGCTTTACTCAAATGAGTGAAGTGGTTTTTGAGGTAAGTGAGGTAACAGGCTTGCAGTGTCACGGTTTGGATGTGTCATAGGGTGAGGTAATCATGACCGAACACGAGAGGCTAACATGTGAGGGCGAACATGTTCGTATTGTTTCGCTCCCCCTCTGAATTGGATGCCCTTTCCTATAGGGATGGGCGAGGAAGAATCATAAGCGCAAGGTTAGGAATCGTGCATCGCTCGCAGTGCGAGGATTATTTTCTGTGACATACGCTACACGAATGACATGCGTGAAGAGTCCAACCCATATGGGTGCGTTGCTTTTACACGCAAGGCTGAACCTTTGTTCGGGCGTAGGCGTGGCAACAGCACCCCTCTACGCACACGCTATGGGGAATTTTGCGATAAAAAAAAGCCCCCCGTGAGGCCGTAGCCTCACGAGGGGCGGTGTACAGGTCAGAGACTTGGGCGGGGGGGCGTGTTAGTGAACGACTCACTGAGGGGTCATGACACCCTCAAGGCGGGTGATGTCCTCGCTGAACCACTCACGGGAGCGCAGTGTTGAGCCAGCACCAGTGTGAACACGCTTGGGAGCACCTGCTTTCTTAGCGAGGGAACGCAGTGCCGCAGGTGAGAGGTCGTCAAGAGTGGAGGTGGCGAAGCGAGTGACACGACCTTGGTTGGTCTTGCCCACTGAGTCGGCTTGGCCATACACAAAGGTGGCGGAGAGGGTGAGGCGGTCGGCTTTCTTGTCCTTGTCCTCCCACCAGTCAGCACCGAAGAGGACACGAGCCACCGCTTTGTGGGCTTTCTTGTCCTTCACGAACACACGAGGTTCACCACTCTTGCTCAAGAGCGTGCCTTCTGCGAGGTCACGGTTCTCCTGCTTCTTGTCGTCCTTCTTCACACGCTTGTTCATGTGAGCGACCACTGCATCAACATCGGCAAAGAACGCATCGCCAGCCTTGAGTGTGGCCGTGACGGTGTTGGCCTTGCTCAAACGCTTGATGGCTTGGCGGTAGTTGCCGACTGAGTGAGCCGCACCGTTGCGAATTTGACCCGTGTTCACACCCTTGCTCACCTTGTATGTGAGGGCGAGGGCTTTGCGGAGGTTCGGGACGGATGCGTTCTTACCGACCCAGTAGGTAGGCACAGCGTCACGGATGGAGGCAGGGCCGTACTCGTGCATGATGGCCACGAGGTCACGAGCAATCGCAATCACCTCGTCCCTCGTGAATGTGGTGTGTGTGTGAGAGCCGTCTTTGTTGGCTGGCACGAGTTCAAGGGGCGAGCGAGCACCTGTGAGGACACGCTTTGTGGCTTTGCCGTCCACCATGCGGGTGAAGGTGGTGGTGGTTTGCAGGGGCAAGACGCACGCTTTGGCTCGTGAGCCGAGCATGGCATCAATGCGCTCCACAACGGGGGCAACTTGCATAGCAAACGGCAGGGTTCGGTCAAGGGCAGGCAGGGGGTTCATGTGCTTTGTTTCAGACATTTTGTTTCAACTCCGCTTGTTACTTCTATCTTGGTTTATAACCTATTGAGGTTCAGTGCCCTGTTTTGCTTCCCCCGTGTGTACATAGCACATAGCGCAAAGCACCGTAAGGGAGGTGCATAACGCACCCATATGGGTTGGGGTCAAGGTGTCGCTATTCATGGGGGCTTGCGACTTATGGGTGTGCGAGTTATGGGATGGGCTGGAATCTATAGACACGCTCACGCAAAGGCGGGCGAGAGGGGTGGGGATTCTATAGACCCGCCCCCTGCGCCCCCGTCTATAGACCCGCCCCTATGCGAGTGTTGGGTTGAGGGTGGGGCATAGCACAACGCAGTATAGCGGTCTATAGAACGGGGTACTGCGGCCCACCCACCCCATAGCACAGCCCCATAGCACCCCCTTAGAAGGAGTCATAGCACAGTGCTATCCCATAGCACTTCTTTTGGGCACGCATAGCGTTCCCAAAAAAAAATTACAGAATGGATTTTTTATACCAAAACCTCCTGTGCGTGCTATGACCAGCGCATTTAACAAAGCGTGGATTATTCTCAAAGAGCGTCCTTACAGGCGTGGTCGTATGCGAACAGGGACTCCCGATTACGCTCGTGTACCGCAGATGGATGAAGAGTCCAGTTATGCAAACATTTCAATTCCTCGTGAATCACCTATCCACGGCTTAGAGCCATTCGGAGAAGATAGGCCGATGGGCACAAGCCTACCTATGCCGATGGCAGATGATGTTCTTGAGCCAATCCGTCAACGCCAGCGTGAACAGGAACCATTCAACCCATTCACGGCAAAACCATCCCCACCACCAATGCGTGAAGAAAGAGGCCCACCGATGGGAGGCACCGAAGGTATGTCTCGTGGCCCAATGCGTTCCCGCAAGCGAGGCGACCCTGCCCGAAATCCGAGATTTGTCCGACCGGGTTTCCGCTCTACTGAAAGTATGCCTATGAGTGATAAATCGGTTGAAAACAGAATGCGATAACCGACAAGTTTAATTTCTGCACCGCACTCGGCCTGTACATGCTGTTGCCTACACTCTTCATCCTCTCATTCATAGCGGGATTTGTCACAGTGTGGTTTGCCACACCCAACCCTAAAGATACTATGATTTACATTGAAGATGAAGAAGCATTTCATCAAGCCTGCTTCAATGGTATGCGGAGGGGAATCCAGTGAAGGTAACCGTTTACGAGGTTGGTCCTCGTGACGGTTTACAAGCACTCAAACAACCCGTTGAAACCTCCACCAAAATAAAACTCATTGATGCGTTGTACAGTGCAGGCTTGAAAAACATTGAAGAAACGAGTTTCGCTCATCCAAAACTTGTGCCACAAATGGCTGATGCTAACGAAGTATTTCGTAAGGGTAGCGTTCTCATCATGAACAAGCGTGGTTACGACCGTGCGGTAGCCGCTGGTGCTACAAAATTCAGCATTGTGTTTTCACCCTGCGAAACTTTCAACATGAACAACATGGGGAAGACTCGCAGTGAAATTGTACTTATGTACAAGACATTTTTAGACAAAGTACCCAAGAAAAATGTGCGAGTGTACATTAGCATGGCGTTTGGTTCGCCTTACAGCGGAATACCTAACATTTCAACACTTATTTCGTGTATTCGTGATGCGAAAATGTTTGGTCGCACTGTGGTGTTTGCTGACACTGTGGGTGCAGGCACTCGCAAAGAAGTACAACAATTAGCGGAACTTGCGAAAAACGAACATATGAAAGCCGCTTTACATCTTCACCACAGAGGAAATGAAGAACAAGCATTACAGTTGATTCGTGCAGGTTTGTTTAGCGGCATAAAAGAATTTGATTCAAGTATAGGTGGTCTTGGTGGCTGTCCATTTACCGAAAACAGCGGAGCAAACATCTCTACCGAGTCACTTGTGCGTCATTTAACCGCTTGGGGTTTTAATTGCGGAGTAGATAAAGCGGGATTAACCAATGCCTCAAAAATTGCTGAGGAAATAAAACTTAATGAATTAAAGACTGTGATTTAAGCATACGCCAAGCAATGTCTATTGGTTCACCTTTTCGCACCAAACTTTCATTTCCGTTTTCATCGGTTACAATAACATACAATCCCGAATCTAACATTTGTTTTGTATAATTTTCGTTTCGGTTGATTTTCTTGGGTTCTGCGCTTACGCCTGCATCACCATCGTCAGCCGGAGGGTTTGATTCTTGAAATTGACGATATTGCCTTGCGATAGGACTACCTTCGGGATACATTTGCAAAGGGTTCATGTCGGCCATTGGATTTTGACCGGACACTCGTGCTTCTGCCTGTGTTTGGGTCATGGAACGGCCAAGTCCTTGTTGTTTCATTCTTTCAAAGTCAATTTGTTGTAGGAAATTACCAAAATGGCGACGGTTTGCTTCATTAGCAATAATTCGCCGGTTGCGTTCAATTTGCGATACTCCAACTGGCACATCTGCTTCATCGTAGTATGCTTGGCGGGCTTCATCATCAGCAATGTCGTAAAAATCATGTGAGTAGCGATTTACGGTATGGGTTGCTTTTATTGTTTTCCTGTTCCCCGCTTGTGTTGCCGCATCATTCGCAGTGACAAGAGAAAACTTTGGATGTTCGGAAGGCTCATCACGAGCATGTCCGGCGGCAAAAACAGGGTGATATTGCTCTACAATCCTACCCTTGTCGGTTTTAACCGTGCTTCTTATCGGTTCATCTGTACGAAGAAGAGGAAGCGCAATACCGGGAAAGTTTTCGGGATGTGGAACACCTTTTTCATCATTACCACCCGGAATTGATTTTTGATTTCCTCGCTCAATCAATTCGGGATTACGATGAAGCATCAAGTCCATGTACGCAAGTGCCAAATCTCGTGGAGTGAGTTTTTCAGCACCTTTTGGCATTTTTTGGTCGGGTTTGTACCTTTGACTGAAACGCATATCGTGATGTCCTAAATCGTGAATACTCACATGTTTTAGTTTCATTTTATTAGCGTGACTGATGATAAGTTCCTTGTCAAAAGCATCAAAGCCGGGAAGAAACGACCACGCTTTGAGCAATCGCCACGACATGTCCATGGCCTCACCCGTAGCGATTTGTGAGCCAGCCTTGGCTTTGTCGGCCATTTGCTGACCACGCTCTTCCATGCGTTGCTGGCTGGCTTGTTGTGCTTGTGCGTAAGCGGCACCGGCATCAGCCGCTTTTTCACCACGAGATTTTACTTTATCAGTAAATGATTGCTGATTGTTGGCTTCGGTGATGTTTTCACCACCAGTAAGTGCATCACCCACCTTACCGCCTGTTTTAGCACCCATAAATCCACCAACAATACCACCGAGGACTGTGCCAACGCCGGGAACAATGCTTCCAAGTGCCGCACCACGGGCGGCACCGCTGGCCGCACCACCTACAGTTCCAACAGCCTGTCCAATGTCTCCTTTGACAAGGACACGCCTGCTCATGCTACACGCATGAGGCGGTATGTCTTTAAATTATTTCATCATGGAACGAGCATGGCGAGGGTGCTGATAAGCAAAGCAACTCTCGCTGATTTTGGTGTACCTCGCCAAGAAGTGGCTGTGCGCCAGCCTATGCCTACTGAACAGCAAATTAGTGATGCAGTGTTAGGGGATGAAAATATGGGGTTATTGTCACCCGAACAATATGGTATGCGAATGCCTTTACTTGAGCGTGAAAAATTTGAGGATAGCAACAAAAGAACATCCGAAAAACATTATCCCGGTGAAGCGGGGAAGAAATTTTTACAAGGTATGAATCTTGAAGGTGCACTGGCAAGCGGAATTGCAATGAGAGAATTTCCAGCAATAGGAATGCAAGACCACCATGAGCAAATACCATTTTTGCGTGATTATTTTAGTAGGCAAACTACTTTGCCCGAACATGATTGGAGTTACCATACAGAAGGCCCGTATTACGATGAAGATGGAAACATTTTGCCGGGTCAAGTACCTCCTGTAAATGCTGTTAAGTTAATGGCAGATAAAGACATTCAACATATAGGACAAGGGAGTGGTTTTGGGTTAAAACCACTTCCACATAGTCTTGTTAATGAAAAGTGGGAAAAAGAACAAATGCGACCGGGAGAAAGGTTTCCTGCTGAAAATATCGCTTTTGTTGGCCCGAATATAGAAAATGATATAGCCCGAAATGCCGCCGCTAATGTTTCTTCAAGAGATAGAAGGGGATATGTAGGAATAAGGGGTTTTGGTAGGCCAAGCGATAGAGCATTTGCAAGAGATGCAAGAAGAGAAGGTAGAGAAGCAGGATTTACATCTGCTATACCACCGGAACGCTTAGTAGGTGCCATGCCTGCATCAAAAGCCAGCACAGGGGGTAGGGATAAAGAACCGACACGAAATATGATGCCCGTATTAGTTCAAAATAAGTCTTTTGAGCAAAAACTAATGGAAGCGGTAGAAGAGGGACGAATCCCTGTAACGGAAGTACCGATTATAATGGCTAATCAAAGAAAAAGCCGTAAGTTATTTCCGAATGAAGAAGGGTGGAAATCGTTTGATGCAAGAGAAAAGGCAAAGAAAGATATGCGACCTTTTGTAGATGAAATAGACCATATGTTTGAGGGAAGCCTACCAGTTTCATGGAAAGATGCACATTTTGGTCTTGAAAATCCTATTTTGACAGATGCCGAAAAAGAAAATTACATGCGTCAAATAAAGGAACAAATGTATGATGACGAAATTGAAGACATTCATCAGTGGACAACTATGGATGATTGGGCTAAAAGAAACCCAGTGCTTCATCCAAAACATAACAAGGTGAGATTTTCATGAAGCGTGTGTTGGTCAAGAAGGCTTTGCCTCGGCATTGGTCAAAGGATTTTGATACCACTGAGGACTTACGCAATGTGTTAAGACAGGCTCGTTTGATGTCTCTTGAGGATGCAAAAAACATTGAAAACATACCACTAAGACCCGATGTAAGAGATTGGGAATTGAGTCATACTGCTCAAGGGATGAAGAGCATTATTCCGGGTATCCAAGGGGGTAAAATTACAGACCAAGGATATGTGGACGAAGGTGGAGCATTTACTTATCCGCCTCAATTACAATCGTTTTTACCTATGATAAACCCCGATGCAAGAATGAGTGTCACTATGCCCGACATACCCGGCTCAATGGGTAAACCAAGTGGAAGGCCAAGTGTCTTAGTTGGTTCCTTTGAAAAGCCGGAGTTTCACGCTACTCAAAAAGAAGGGCGTGTACAAACCGAAGGATTCATGCCGGGTGGTTTTGACCCCTCTCAAGCAGTTTTGCTGACAGAACCCTCTCGTGCTTTTGCAAGACAAGAGGTTCCAATGGCTATACAAAACCTTGTAGGAGGAAAAATGAAAGATTATGCTCCCGGTACTTTTGGTTATGATGAACCTGTAGGAAGAGCGATGGAATCATTCAACATTTTACCATATAGTACAGAAAATCCATTATCACAGTTTTCGGGGTGGGGTCAACCCCGAACTGTTGATGATGAGTTCCGACTAAGCGAACCAATGGACATCGCCTTCCAACTCCTCAAAGATGATAACATGGAGGAATACATGGAAGATGCGTTTGATTTAGGTTCCCCATTATTGTCTTATGATGAATTACATGGTAAGCAAAAGCAAATTGTTGATACTATTGCTGGTGCACCATCTTCTTACTGGAATGACCCCGAAAGCGGTGAGTTAGAAACTGAAAACTACAGCGGTATGTTTCAACAGGATGAACACCACCTTTATCCCGATGAAGCGTTTGATGAATACCTCCGTTACATTCAACATTTCCATGACGCATCAGCAAAAATAAGTGCCATGCCACATGAAGAGCAAATGAAAATTATGTCTCATTATTCTAATCAACATATGTTACCTAATGAGGAGAAAGAAGAGCACCCACTCCATCCTGCAAAAGTAGCGTTGGATAAAATGGCGGAAGAGTATGAACATTGGAATGTAGAAGACCCTCATGGTGATTTTTACAACCGGTACAATGAGCCAAAGTCGTCACAGGGAGGAGCCTCAAGGATGGCCGGAGGATTTCACCGTAGCGAACCAATGGATATTGCTATGCGATTGCTAAAGCGTGACAAGATATATGACCCCAATGCTGAAAACAAAGGTCAAGAAGGAGTTGACTGGCATCCGGGTGAAGAAGGAGTTGATTGGGATTCAGCAGTTTCATCATCACTTCATCCGAGTCATGATTTAACACAAAGGCATCCTTTTGACTATGATATGCACGAGTACGACCATCATGCTCAAAAATTACTCAACCTTATGCGAAACCGTGATGTTGCACACCTTCAAAATAATGAAAATCCAATGACCGAAGATGAGCAATTTGATTTAATGGATGCACAACAAAAATTACAGGCTTCTATTCCTAAAAATACACATTTTCCAAGTATTCAAAATGCCGTTGGATATGATAAAGACGGAAACAAGATAAGCACATTTGGAGACGGAAGACCAAAGTTTAACGAAGGTTCTCCACGCTATCAAGAACTAATTGGTGATAGACCAACAGTTCCTATTCACACAGAAGGTTCTTTTTACGGAGTTCCATTCAATGAGGAAACAGGCTTTACTCGTAGCGAACCAATGGACATCGCTATGCGGTTGTTGAAAAATGAACCTGCTGATTACGCAGACACTTATCAGCAAGTCCGAAACAACATTGGTGCCGATGGCGAATATATGACTGACGAAGAATTAAACGCTATTGACGAGCGTTATTCGGAATTGCACGATGATGAAAAACACCTTGAAGAGTATTATAACTTATTGGAGGCTATTGAACTTGAAAAGAAAAGACGAGCAGAAGGGTCATTTGATGGTATAGGCCACAACGAAGAAACAGGTTTTACTCGTAGTGAACCAATGAACATCGCCTTCCAACTGCTCAAGGAGCGTGTAAGCCCCGAAGCCAAGCGGCATAAGTTGGAGTACGACAAGAAGTACGAGTCCAGCCCGGAGCGGGTGAAGTATCGGGAGGAGTTGAACCGTGAACGCCGTCGCCGTGGTATCTATGGAAGCCACGACCATAAGGACATTAGCCACACTAAGGGCGGCAAATTGACCCTTGAAGGCGAACATGAAAACAGGGCACGGCACTTCAAAGACAAGGGAACCCTTCGGGAGTTGTGAGTATTCACTTACCTCACTTTCCTCAAACTTCACTTCACCAAAAATGAGGTAACTGAAATAGTCACTTTACTCATAGGTCTTACTCTCAATATAATAGTAGTATAGACTATAGTGAATAAATGAAGTAAACTTGGGGGGTCAAAAATAGTGAGTGAAGTTTTGAGGTAAGTGAGGAAAGCGAAATGCTTATATTGACCATCAAAGTGACCAAGCGTGAGGACAATGCAACAAAGCAGTAATACTTCGGAAGCCGAAATACGCCTAATGGGGCTTATTCTTGCCCAATCAGCACTTGTAGGATTAGCAATTGGTCTTTTTGATGCAGATATGTGGTTGAACACAGAAGACCCACTGGTAAATGGTTTCACATACGCCATGGCCGCATTTTTTGTACAAGGAATCGCCTATTACTTTTTCAAAATGTTCTTTGAACAAAACATGCAAGAGCGTGTTCGTATTCAAAACATGGAGCGACAGCGACAGGGACGATACCGCAGTATGCAATATCAATTTGATAATCGTAGAGCGGAAATGGAACTTCGTATGCAAGAAGCACAACTTGAAACTGAATTGCGTTGGATGGAGCAAAATCCCGGTAAAATGCCTCCTTCTTGGGGTGTACCGGGTGGTTCTCCTTCCCTCGTTGAACAACATGAAAACAAACTTATCAGTAATCCCCCAAAACATAACGCAGAAATTAAAGCACCAGTGAATCTCGGTGTTAAGGAAGAAGAAGTCCCTTTGAAGAAAGATGGAACACCCGATAAGCGATACATGAAAGACTGAGTGGTGTTGTTTTGGGCCGTATATTCAAAACCCCTACGGACGATTCTACCGAGGCTACGCTTCGTGCAATGCACACGCAAAATACACTTGACAACTATTACGAAAAAGGTGTAGGGTGGCTAAGAACAATTCTTTTTGTGAGTATAGCCATACTTGCTACCAGTTTTTGGGAATTAAATACAGGTGAATCAGCATGGGAAAATACAGTAGAATGGTTATGGGCAAAAACGCAAAACTTTGCAAATTGGCTTTGGGGGTTTGTAGATGGTTGAGCCAGCAGGTACAGCGGTTGTTGGTGCGATGGTGTGGGGAAAAGCGGTCATCAACGCATGGAGGCCACGCAAGGTCGGCATTTACGGCGCAGGATTAACAGGTAAAACCACACTTGACCGTTACATGACTACTCCGGGTGAAATGGAAGAAATACCCGAAGAAGACCGTACAACTCATTTTAAAATGCTTGGAAGGCATGTTTTACCTAAACCATCACGCAAACGAGTTTCATGGAAAGGGGAAAAGCGTGTAGTGTTTTCTGCTGATGTTGGCGGGCAGGAACGGTTTTGGAATTTGTGGATTGATGACATGGTGGCTCGTCAAGTAGAATGCGTTGTGTATATGTTTGATGACCGTGCTATCAAAGGAGGTGAAAAAGCCCTGCAACAGATTGCTGGCTTCAAGTACCTTGTAGATGCAGTTATCAACCGACAATACCGCTATCGCAATTTTAAAAGCCGATGGAAGGGTAAAAAATATGTTCCCAAACTCATTATGTTGGTAGCCAACAAAGCCGACCGTTTCTTTGATGAGACCGCTGTTATGCTTTGGCAACAAGACCGTATCGGTGAACATAAAATCTTTGACGCATTCCGTGATGACCTTATTCGCCTGCAAAAAGCAGGTGTGCCCACTCGTCGTTCCTTTATGGCAACAAGAATTGGATGGAATGTAGAAGCAACAATGATTTCTCTTTTGAGTTCATGAGGTGAGAAAGTGACAAAAACAACAGTAGCATCAGTAGGAAAAACAAGCAACAGTGTAAGGACTGTTATCCCGATGTGGATTGCGGAACTTATGGATTTAGATAAAGGTACAAAACTTAAATGGAAACTTGTACGAACAGAAAATGGATATATTGCACAAATAGAAGGTGAAACAAAATGATAAACTTTACACGACAACAGCCGCAACAACGACTTGGAGATGCTAATGAGGCTCACTTGTATGCACTTGCACAACAAGGAAATGGAGGGCTATCTCACGCCGCTTTGATGGAACAAGCAACAGCGCAACAACAAATGCAAAATGTAGCGCAACAAAATAATTTACAAGTTCCAAAAGTAAACTTTTATCCTTCTCGCCACCCCGACCCTCACAAGGCTCGTCGTAAAGACATTAAGCAGGCATATAACTTGCTCATGCCTTCTAAAAGAAGCATTTTTAATCCCGTTAGAACTATTTTTGGTCGTAAATACAGATATGATAAACAAACGCATGTTTGTGTGGTGGATGGGTGTGATTGTGCACTGCTCATACAATATGATAATCTTTATGCAAAAATTACTGACGAAGATACAGGAAAAAGTCTTTGGGAGGTATATTGGCAAAATCCAGTTACAGGGGAAGCAGAAGCGTTTATTGCAAAAGATAAAGTTACTAATGGTCGTAAAATGCGTGGCACTTACTGTCCCGAACACCTTCATTTGTACCATTTGCTGTGCAAGTGGGAGGCTGAAGAAGACAAAGTGCGTGAAAACAATCCAAGCCGCCTTCGTGACCATGTGAAGCGTGGTGTAAGCGTGGTGACTGTTCCTGTGGCCAGCATTGCTAAGAAAGACCCAACGCCACCTATGCTTGAAAAATACGAACCTTTCTTTGATGAATTGATGCGAGATTCAAAAAAGACAAACGGAATAAGTCTTGTACATTACAAAAATCCTATTTCACAGCGGAATGATGTCACAATGGTAATTTTTGACCTTCGTATATTTGAACATGAATTGGCTATGATAAATCAACCAACGCAAGCATTTCAAAATATGATGGGTCATCAAAACCCTATTGAACAAGAAACACTTGGGGGTAACGAGTGACATGTTGGGACTTGGCGGAAATAATCAAGCACCGATGAATACCGGTGCTTTAAATTTGGGTGTACAAAATCAACAACCATCAATGCAACAAGGATGGGGTGCTTCTCAACAATCACCGTTTGGACAAGTTGCACAAAATCCATTTATGCAGGGTATGACAGGCGGTGCATCAGCACAGTGGGGTCAACAACCAATAGCCCCTCCAAGTGAAATAGAAATGCAAATTATGTTACTTCGTGGAATTGTACCTGTAGATAGGTTCATTGCCAGTCAACAAATGGCAACACTGATTCAAATGTTTAACAATCTTGTCAGTTTTAGTGTGCTTGAGGTCATGAAAAATGCCGTATTCGTAGAAGACGGAGATGGTAACCTCAAAATGGACATTACTCAATTACCACCTCATCTACAAACAATGAGTGCAGAAAACATCAAAGCCGAATTTAACACACTACAAAGCAACGCACAGCAGAATATCACTGCGGCTGAAGGAGGGCAACAACAAATCGCCTCTTTCTCTCAGCAAAATATGATGAGTGGTGCACTTTCAGCGGCATTGGCTGATGAAGGGATGATGGAAAAAATGGGTAGCGGCGTAGGTAGCGTTGCACGAGGACTAATGGGGATGAGATGATGGAAAAAGGAACACAAATGCTTAGCCAGTCTTTTGCGGCTACAACTCTTGAGGTATTGAATCCGAATCGCAGTGTTATTGTGGACATGATAATGGTGCAGATACTTGCCGCCATCATTACACTTTCGGCTCTCTTACTTCTCAAAGGAAATAGCCTTGGCTCACAAAACGCTTCTTACATTCTTGTTGCGTTGTTTGGAAGCGTGTTGTTTTTGAGTGCAGTTTACTCACGAATCACGAGAGGCTGACGGCCACTTATTTATCGGGCATTCCGAACTTAGCAAAGCAATTTTTGTTTTGATAAAACATCCACATTGAGTGCAACGATTTTCCTTTCTAAAAGGACATGAGTGACATATACGCCTTCGCTCATCTTTCAAAATTTCGGGAGCGTGCCTACCCATAGTCACATCCTTAACTGCGTTAGTAAGGCTACGAATAGTCGCTATATCCAACGGTACCTTTGCTATTCTTGGTCGCCTTCGCAAACTTCCCACCATGTTTGTTTAATTCGGAATTGTTTTTAAGTTGTGCTTCTTAACAGCGTCATGGCGGGGGAGCGGGTAACCAAGCGTTCTTGCTCGTTTTGTATTTCGGAAGACCGTGATTCCTTGGAAGAACAAATGCTTCAAGGATTCATATCAGCCCGTCAACTGGACAAGGATATGGGTTGGCGTACCAATACTGCTGACCGTCATTATCGCAATCATATGGGGGAATATCATATGGCTTCTAACACCAGTTGCGCTTTGTGCACTACACCAGTTCGTAGCGATTATGAGCGTGCTTACTTTGAGGATGGAAGTGTGAGTGAACAAATCGCTCAAGAACTTGGTATATCGGAAGACAATGTGTATCATCACATGAAACATCACTTCCAACCACTTGTACAGAAATCAGCGGCTATTGAAGTGGCTTTGGTGGCGGGGCAAGAAATCAATCTTCTTCGCTCAAATGCTGAGAAATTAAATCATAAACTCAGTGAACTACTTGATGAGGGTACAGTACACGAAGACGGATTTGTACGAGATGCGGTAAGTTTGCACAAGGAAGTGCGTGAAACCGTCAAAGACCTTCTCCGTTTCCAAGACCAGTGGGGGGCGCAAAGCGATGGTCAACAGGTCAATCAAACATTCAACATTCTGCAAGTGGAATTAGGTAAGGAAAGCCCCGAAACTTGGATGAGGATTAAGAAGCAACTTCAAGAAAATGCGGGGGTCTAATCATGCCTATGGGTCGTGGTTCCGATACTCGCATGTATGGTCCTCGTAGTGAGTCGGACAAAATGTATTCCTCAGCAAATGAGGATGAAACAAAATACAATCCTGCCGACCCCGAATACAACGAGCAAAAGCGTGAAGAAAAGAAGCGCAAAATTGAGGAAAAGAAGGCCAAGCGTGCAAAAATTAAGCACATCAAAATCAGTGCTAAGGAAGGGCTAAGTGGAGAAGAATCTCCTACACCTCTTGATGACGGTAACAAGCGTGATGATGAGCGTGAGTTGAGCCTTCAAGGTGGCCCTGCTGGAAGTCGGGGTACACTTCTTGACCTCGCTACTGGGGCAAAGAGTGGAACAGGCTCAGCCATGAGTCCCGGCCTTCCAATCGCTATGAGCGAGCCAATGAAGGATGCTTGGAGTACGCTACTTAAGCGTGAAACCCCACGGTCAATTTCGGGGCGACGGCGGCGTGAGGCACGCCAACAGTTTCGTCCATCCACTGGTCAATTCAAAACACCACCCGGTGGTATGAGCGGTGGGGCTGGTGCTACGATGCGCCGTTTCAAAGCACAGATGCGTGGTATCAAAAGTGGTAAAAAAACAGGGCTGATGAAGCCTCACCTGTCGGTTGAGATGAGCCACCGTGGTATTCAAACCAAGCAACCGCTATCCAAAGACCCGCAAAAGTACACGCAGTATAAAGGACAATCTGAGGCTCGCAAAATCTTAGGTGGCGCACGCACTACATTCTCACCACACGCACGATACGGTGCCCGCTCCAACTATGCTGGTCCTACAGGTGGAGGACGACTTAGTGGTTTAATGGCTGGTCAAAGTGGACAAATGGCCCGTCCTGCTCTTCGTCGTATGCGCCGACCTCGTATGCCTCGTATGCCTCGTATGAGCGCACCACGACCACCTACTCCGCCTATGATGCCACAAATGCAATCCAGTGTACCCAGTATGCCTGCCCCGTCATCTACAATGATGATGAGTGAAGAGCGATACCGTAGTGAAATTCTCAAAGCACGCAACAGCCTTCATCGTATTGAGTTGCTTAATCTCATGCGACGGCTTATTCAAGCCAAAGAGCGTGAAGCCAAAATTAAGAAAAATTTAACGGCCACTGATGCCGCAGATTTACCCGGACATCCTGTGGGAGTTAAGCCGAGTGATGATGAAGACCCCGATGGACCTACAGAAAATCTTGAAACAGATGCTAAAACATTTGGACTTGACCCCGCAGGGGCAATCATAGGTCGTGGTGGTAGCAGATGATTCGTGTTGGCCGTCCTCTCAAGAAGGCATGGAGCCTTGTAGGGCACGGGCCAGCAGGGGCGCAGATTTTCCGCAACCCACCACCACAGGCTTTCCGCCCCGAAGGAGAGGATGACCTCCCTGCACACGCTCACGATGGTGTAGGCAACCTTCTTCCCGGCCAGTGGGTGGAGGGTGTTCATGGTCAAAAAACATATCAAACAGATTATGGTGGTTTTCACCACCCTATTGATGCGGTAGCACACAAACTTGGTGATTTCCTCCGTGCAAGAGGATTTAACATTCCGCCCTCCGAAGTCATTAACGCCGCCATCAATGAGTTCAATGACACGCATTCGCACGGCGATGCACACGAATTGGGAGACTTTGACTCTCCCGAATGGCGCAAAATTAGGGCTTCGGATATGCCCGGAGGGGATATAACACGAAAGCGTAACACTATGCCTACTCGTACTCAAGGTGGTACCAAAATCACCATGCTTACCAACAGAAATCAAAACGAAACCCCTGTTGGAAAATTCGTTGAAGGTGGCTACATTCCGTTTCACCGTAATATAACTCACCAATTGGAAGACATGGGTATTCCATCACAAGAAATACGACAAGGATTAAAGATTCTTGACTATCCTTGGTTACAACCTCATCATCTTGTACCGAATAGATACCTTGTGTCACATCAAAAGCAACACGGTGCTGATATTGACGAGGCTATGATGGGGCGTGCCCCCGAAGGATATTTTGGTGACACAGAGGCTGTTCACACATGGGAAGTTTTGCATCACCTCCCCGATGCTTTCTTTTACCCCAATGTAAAAGAAAACTTGCAAAAGAAAGGTAAGCAACCCACAGGGTTGTACAATGCCGCTCATTCCATGATTGACAAAGCCTTGCAACAGGGGATTGAACATATTCCCAATGTCAATGTCACCATCAACACCAACACACTTGGTAGTCCACAAATGATTAACCGACCGCTCCACGAAATACTTCAAACGCCCGATTTGCGAGAGGCTTTGGTCAAAGACATGGCACATGTGCCCGCTATGATGTTCCTGTTTGGTCGTAGTGGACAAGGTGACTTCAAGCGATTGTACGACCACATGATGGAAAAGTATGGTGCATCCGAAGACATGCTTTCAGCGAGTGAGCAAGCCAAGTACCTTTCAGCGGGTGCAAAAGGTGGAAAGGGAATGCACGAATCAGCCAAGCGTATGTTTGCTCTTGCTCGTGCTTCGGGTGAAGGAAGTGAAGAAGGTCGTAGCCGATTTGGTGAGCATCCTATTTCTGCTGACGAATTACAAGCAATGGGTATGTATCACAGTGACAATCTTATGAATCAAGTGGACAGGTTTCGTGGTGTTCTTGAGGCATTGGCCGACCATCAAGCCAGTGCACAGGGGCATCAAGTCAAGCGAGGTATTGGTGACATCCCTACCACCGCCCGTCCGGGTATGTCCATTGGTGGCTATCCCGAATTAAATGCTGAAACGGGGGAATACTCTATGCCTCCTCTTGACCCTCACATGGATGCGTATTTCCATCAAGTTCATGATTTTGCACCAACGGAGGCGTTTGACCCCTCCCTTACACAGTCGCCCGAATCGCAGGTTCTTTCTTCACCTGTTCCACCCGCACCATCTCCGGCGGGCACTTCTCCGGCTCCAAGTTCGGTTCGGGCGGCACCTTCCTACCCTCACACTGCAAGACAGCAGTTCCAGCAGATGCGACCACAAGTAGGACAACTTGACCCCGTGCAGTTCCGACAACTGCTTGAACAATCGGGCCGTCGCAGACCTATGCCGATGAGTGGTGCCCCTCTCTCACCCTACGAGGAAAGAATGCAAGGTGCCCTTGCAGACCCTCAACAACAATTCTTGAGTGATTATTTCAAATCAAGCGATTCTGTAATGGATGAAGTAATGCGTATAGTCAAAGGTGGACGACGATGAGCAAGAAAGTATTGATTCGCAAGCAAATGGGTGGTGTCACTCAACAGGTAATGGTTGACCAATCAAAACCCCGAACAGATGCAAGAAGCGATTTAGCCACTCTTCGTGGCGGTGCTTACGGTCTTAATCCCGATACCGGAAGACAAGGTTTCATTCCCGGCGCACAACTTCCCGGTGCCGCACCTACAAGAATGCAAAGATTGGGTGCAGGTGCTAACCTTGCTGGTCGTGGACTCGCCGCCGCTTTGACGGGTCTTCAAACAGCATATGGCCTACAGGGAGGCAATGTTGGTGCGTTAGGTTCTGTGAAAGACCAATACCGTGCAAATGTTGGTGGCTTAACTGGTGGTAGTCCTTCCGAGGCTCAACAAGGACAAAATATGGCCATGGACGAGTTAGCCCGACAAAATGCTGAAGCGGCTAAAAACGCTATGATGCAACAGGTGAATCCAGCACCTACTAATCAAAGTGGCCCTACAGGAACCCCACTACCGGGTCAAACACAAAGTACACCACTTGGTCAACTACCACCAGCGGGCATACCACCAGCACCTCCCGTTCCTGCGGCACCAGCGGCACAACAAACAACATCAGTTGACCCAGTGCCTCCAATGGCGCAAGCATTGGGCGCATTACCGGGTATCGGAGTGCAACCAACTGGGCCAGCACAACCAGTACAACCACTTCCAAACCCACAGGGATTCAATACGGCAGAAAGTGTACCTGTGCAATCCACTCTTCCTCAAGGTCAATCGCCTCAACCCGAAGAAGTTGTTCCTCAAGGGCAACCTTACGCTGGATACCCAGTGAGTATGATGAACAATAACAGACCACTCAATCAACAAGATTACTTTAAATTTCTACAAGGACAACAAAATAAATCATTCGTACAAGCGATATATGATGAAATGGGAGATGCGCTATACAAAACCGACCCTCATGTAGCCGGTTTGATTATTTCCCGTATATACATGGATAAATTCGTAAGGTGATACCATGAGCGACATGGATGAGTTTATTCACGACATGGACAGAAAGATGTCTGCAAAGTCGTTTGAATACTTCTTCACCGAAATTTTGGGCTTTGATTACTCCGGCCACCACAAGTCGTGGGATGAAGGACTGGCTGAAAACCGATATTACTGCGTGAAAGCGAGTCGTGACCACGGTAAGTCTGTATTCTTCATGTCATACGCTCTATGGCTCGCTACTTTCAACCCCGGAAACCACATCATGATTTTTTCTCACTCTCTTGAACAGACGCTTGAACACATGCGATTTATCCGTCAAAACATTGAGAACACACCTTCAATTCGCTATCTTATCCCCGAAGGCCGTCCGTGGCGAAAAACCTACTTTGAGTTCAGTAACGGTAGCCGTATCATGGCTAAGTCGGTTGGTGGTGGTACTCGTGGTTTCCACCCGAATGTTGTACTGTGTGACGATATTTTGTGGGGTACGACGGGTACTGAACTACAGCGTGCCGCAGACTGGTTCTACGGTGTTCTGCTCCCTGTTCTTCACCACACGGGTCGCCTTATGATGGTGGGTACACCGTTTTCGTACAATGACTTGTACTCTCAGTTGGAGCAGACTGAAACATTCCAAGTGGAAACATATCCCGCTATCAACAAAGAAGGCGAAGCCTTATGGCCGGAGCGATGGGATTTGGAGTCCCTTGACCAACGACGACTTACTATGCCTGCAATTCAATTTTCCCGTGAGTACCTTTGTGAGCCAATTCACGATGTAGCCAGTATGTTTCCTAATGACATACTGGAAAAGGCACGCAACAAAGACCTCGTTCTTCTTGACCGTGCTGATACTGAATACGATGCAGAAGGCGAACCAGCAGGAGTTTTCGGGCAACACTTTATTGGATGGGACACTGCTATTGCTTCGGATAAAAACGCTGACTTTACCGCCATGACTGTTATGCGTATGATACCAAATGAAAATGTAAAGCAAATCGTCGGCATTGTTCACGAGCGTGGTATGTCGGGACTGGCGCAGAAGAATCAAATCATGATGCTCAACAACCGCTTCCAGCCCGACCTCATTGAGTTGGAAGGCAACAACTTCCAGCGTATGTTCCAAGCCGAACTGCTTGAGATGCGCCAAGACATTCCAATCAAGACTTTCATGACGACACGCACACGCAAAGAAAGCCTGTTCATGTCCCTCTTAATGGCTTTTGAGCAAGGGCAAATTCAAACTCCATACGGCGACAAGCGAAGCCGTGAGTTTACCCACAAGTTAGAAACTGAACTCAACCGCTTCGGTATGCAAAAGAATGGTCGCTTGGAAAGCGTGGGTACGCACGACGACTTGGCCATGTCGCTGGCTTTGGCTAATTGGGCTACGAAGGAGTTCAAAGGCTCAGTTGTCCTGCTTGACGATGTGCTACCGGGCTTTGATGAGTGGATTCGTGGTAAACCACATCGCTCACGAGACAACAATCCTGCTGATGGGTGGATGATACCTTGATGTATCCTTTTAATGACTGGGGTTTTTGATGATGAAAAAAGCAATTGAAGAAGCGTGGAACTTTTTGAAAGCAAATCCATTTATGCGAGATAGAGAGGGTAAGACTATACCCCCTTCTGCGGCACTATACGCAATCATGGGTCAAAAGATTATGCAAGAAGCAAGAAATCCCCCCGAAAGAGGAAACATGGGAAGAAGGGCATTGGAAGAAATGGCTCGTAATCAAGTCAATCAACGAATGAAAACACCTTCAATGGCCGTGAATACTTACAAAAAACCCTATCCACCTCATTTTGTACCGCATCATGAAGGAAAACCGTATTATCCACCAGCGCAACAAGGTGATGAAAGGTTTCTGTACGGCGATGAAGAAGAAAAAGCACGCTTTTCAAATGTTCATGCTAACGAACAAGAATACAATTTGTTGAATGATTATGACTACTACGAACCTTATATGCAAAGGCTTGAACAACGGTGAGTAAAATGAACAATTGTGAATGTGGTCATTGCGTTGGAATGGGAACTGCTTGGGATGCTCTTGAAAAAAAATTGTGTCCCGAAGGAAAAGCCGCCGCTAAAAAGAAGTTCAAGGTGTATCCGTCTGCATATGCTAATGGTTGGGCTGTTCAATACTGCCGAGGTAAATTCCGAGGAAAGAAGGGGAAGAAAAAATGATGGACTTTGATTATGTCATGGCTTTTCTTAAAGCAAAGCGTGATGCTCCTAACTACCGTGAGGCCACGGACAAGGAGATGAAGGCAAAGAAAAACTGTGGTACATGCAAAGCATGGGATTCAAAAACAGGGTACTGCAAGTGGTATGATTTTACCTGTAAGGCAGACCACATTTGTGATGCGTGGGTGAGGAAAGAATGACACCGATGGATGAAGCATGGCTTGTTCTCAAGTACGAGGGCGGATTTTTCACTCAACCACCTGCCATGGAAATGGATGAAGAAAAAATTGCTAATTATGAAAAGGTGAGAGATGAGGGTGGCGATTATCCAGCCTTTTTTGGTGATGAGTATTCCAATGCCCTGTATCAGCAAGAAGAAATAGCCGCTCTCAACGAGGCAATACGCCAAGAATTACGACGACAAATGGATGCAAAAAGTGAATTCCACTTCTGGGAATTTGATAGTGGTTTTATGCCCGATGCAAGCCCCATGATGGCAATGCGCCAACACTATTTCCCCAAGGCCGGAAAGCCGATGGTGCCGACAGGTGCCAAAGGGACTTTTGTGATGCGGCCTTACAGGGGTCCGGACGATTACAAGCCTGCCCTCCCTATTCGTGCCCCAGTGATTCGCTCAAGGTGGGACCCCGAATATAAACTCAATATGAAAAACCGCTTTGACCCAGACGGGGGTAAGTTTATTGGAGAATGAACGCTGTACCTGCCACGATGTTCTCATCGTAAAGAATTTGAACCGATGGTTCAAGGAAAAGTGGGTGGATGTATCTCGTAAGGATAAGGACGGCAAGCACCCACCGTGTGGCCGTAGTAAAGCCAATAAATCAAGCAAGGGCTACCCCAAGTGTCGCCCCAGTGTCAAAGTAAGTGACAAGACTCCAAAGACCAGTGGCTCTATGTCGTCGGGTCAAAAGCAAGCCGCTACTAAACGCAAGCGTGCAAAAAAGCAGGGCGTTGGTGGCAAACCAACGGTGGTGAAAGCAATGAAAGATAACAAGAAAGATATGAAAGGCAAAAAAGGAATGGTCATGGTGATTGCGGTCACGGCTAAACCGAAAGGTAAGGACAAAGTGGGTGTAAAGAAAATGCAAAAGTTTGCAGGGCAAATGGAGCAATGCCACACTTGCGGCAATATGTTTCCCAATTACCGTATGTTGAGTCAACATCAACAACAAATGCGTCATTGATGTAAGAAAGATTAAAACCAAAGGTCAATTGAGTGGTCATTATGTGGGGGAGTATGTTAATCGGGGATGAATATGATTCACCCCTGCAAGTTGAGGATGAGTTTTCAAACACAGTTTTGAAGAATCTTGCTCAACATCCCTTTTTTCAACCACAAGATGTGCCATTAAATACTTTAAATATAGTCAAAGAAGATAAAGACGCAGTAAGCCTTTTTCCAAAAAACGGAGATGGGTGGTTTGAGAGTAAATATGGTACAGATGCTAATACAATTATTCGGATGTGTCGCAAAATGCGAAGACATGATAAGGTGTTTAAATCCGAATACGATAACATCATCAAAGATATACGCCAAGTAAAAGCAATGGAAGTTGACGCTACCATTAAATCTCTTACATGGGCGGTTGGAATGGAAGATGTAATTCGCAACATAGGGCTTAGTGACCGTTCTTTGAAAGCACTTCGTAAGTTTGGTGAATTAAGAGGAACAAGTTTGCAAAAAGCATGTCAACAATACCTCAAAGCCATGACTGTATTACAACATCTTAATGAAAAAATGGATTGGGACACTGATGACCAGCAAAATTGGGTTGATGCTAACAGCATGAAAAAAGATGCTCAAAAAATGTGGCGCAATACATTGCATCAAATTGATAACTTGAAGAAGACCGATGTTGCCGCTTTGGAATACGCATCAAATCTTCTTGGAAAAGAAGGGGCACTTGGTAGTCGTGAAATTGTACGACGAGGGTATGGAGTTCTTAACAAATCCATGACACCTGCAAAAATGAGTTCTCTTCTCAAAATGTACGGTGAAGAGGTTGATGTTTACCGAGGAAGTAGCAATAGTACATATGTAAAACAAGGCACAAATGGTTTCATTATCAAAGATATGTGGGCGTACACCGCTGGTTTTGTAGATGCTGACGGTAGCATTTTCATTTCCGAGCGAGGTGACCCCCGTGTGACTATTGTAGCCAGTGGAGATAACGGCAAAGCGCATTGCGAAGAGTTGCAGAAAATGATTGGTTGTGGTCGCCTTGTGTCCGACCAAAAATTGGCTAAAAACACCATTAAACCAGTTCATCGGTTGATATTTTCTTCTAAGCAAGATATTCATGAAATTCTTAAAGGGGTCTTACCACATCTTAAACTCAAATCGTTACAAGCAAAGGCCGTTTTAAATTATATTCAAGAAAAGGACAGTATGAGAAAAACGCAACTTTACCAACTGGTAACATACAATAATTGGAAAGACCATAAAAGTAAAGCCACTTCTCTCTTGAACAAGTGGGGCGTTGATTTAGACACTATTGGTGGATATGCGGAGGGACTATGATGGCTGAAGAACAAGGAAGAATATCTCGTTTTTTATCTGCGTTAGGAGGGCCATTCCGTCGTAAAGAATCCCCAACACCAACCATGCCACTTTGGACAAGTGGAATCCAAGAACCTGTGATGGCTCAAGGAATTACAATTCCAGCACTTTACGCAGTGAGTAATGAATCACTTATTCTTCGTACAGTTCTTGCGAAACTACGCCAAGAAATGTTTCGTCGTGGTTATTATTGGGAAAAGAAATTTGCACGCAAGTGTACTGTATGTGATGAAGAATATCAAAGCGAAGTAGATGCCTGTGCAGAATGTGGGGGTGAGGTTCGTAAACCCGACAATGACGAACTGACATACTCAAAATGGCTTCTTAAACAAGAAAATAGCATGGAGCAATCTTTCATTCATGTGCTTAATGAAATAGAAAGTGACCTCAATGTTGTAGATGACGCTTTCATGATTCTTGTTAAGGAGTATTTTATTGACCCCGAATCAAAAGAAGTCGTCTTTTACAGGGTAAAAGAAATAATTCGTGGTGACCCCATATTCATGCGTATTGTCGCTGACAAGCGTGGTGTTCGTGGTGGACGCTTCAAGATATGTCTTATTCATCGTGATGAAGTCAAAACACACGCTGAAGATGACACATGTGAACACTGTGGTGCCGAACTGCATGATGTACATTATGTAAACATGGCTGGTAGTGGTAAAACGCAATACTTTGCTGAGGGAGAGGTTCTTCATGTAAGTAAATACAAACCCTCAAAGTTGTACGGTCGCTCACCTGTAAATACAATGTGGCGACAAGCCATGACTTTGACAGCGATGGATAATTACATTTACACTGCATATCAAAAGCGAAGGATGCCGAAAGGAATTGTATCAGTCACTACAGATAATTTAGAATCAATGAAGTCTTTTTGGAAGGCCGTTGATGAGAAAATGGAGCGTGACCCACACTACATTCCAAAAGTTGGCATTGAATCGGCTACAGGTCGTGGTGGTGTAAATTGGATTAAATTCATGGACACTTTAGAAGAGATGCAATATATTGCAGTTCGTGATGAAATTCGTAATCGTATGGCCGCTTACTACGGAGTATCGTCTGTATTCATGATTGATAGTGGTAAGTCGGGTGGATTAAACAATGAGGGTATGCAAATACTTGTTACCAACCGTGCAGTTGAATTTGGACAAAAGGTGTACACTGAGGTTTTGTTTCCACGCCTTCTCAAACAACTCAGTGTGAATGATTGGAAATTAACACTGTACCCTAACGAGGAAGAAGATGAAATTACTCGTTTGCGTCGTGACTCCGAAGAACTCAATGTAGCACAACGGATGGCTCAACTTGGCTTTATGCCCGAACTCATTGAGGATACTGCTAACCGTGATATTCGGTTTACTTACAAGCGACCCGAACCTCAACCACCGCAACAAGGTGCACCTCCGGGCGGTATGCCTCCGGGCGGTATGCCTCCGGGCGGTATGCCTCCGGGCGGTATGCCTCCGGGTATGCCTATGGGGATGCCTCCCGGTGGAGGGCCACAAATGCCTCCACAGTTGGCTCAACAGATTATGCCTCCACCTCAACCCGGCGGTCAAGGCGTAGGACTCCGTAATCGTGGTCCTGCGGCACCTCAGCGAAGAGGAAGCATGGGTAGCGGTGCGCCGTTTACAAATGTTCAACAGCGTGGGCCGCAACCGTCCATGCAACAAAACATAAGCAATGCACTTTTGGACGCAAGACGGCCTCGTGGTCAATAACCTTCTTAAACACAAGTGTCATGAGAGAAACATAGCAGGGATTAAACATGGACTTATTGAAAATGCACCCAATGGCCCGAAAAATGGAACAAGCGCAAAAAGCATTCATCAGTGCTTTGGAAACTGGTGATGGTAATTTAGCAAAGCAACATTTGACAGAAGTACAAAAATTAAGTGATTTCCTTGCTGATGATTTGAGTGGAGAAATTGCCAAGTCGGATGTTGTTACACCTCAAGGACCACGAGATATTTTTGCAGGTGGAGTTCCAGTCGTTAAGATGGAACGCAAAAAACAAGCAAACCCCATTATTGAAGGCCAACGACTCGGCTTTATGTCATCTTCACAACACAACACCAACTACAAACGCAGTGCTGGAAGTTACGGTCGTAAAGTTTGAGGTGTTACTATGACCGAAGAAACTTCAAATGCTGAACAATTGATTGGTGTTCTCATCAATAAAATGGAGTCTATGGACTCAAATTTAATGCTTTTGAAGGCTGAAAATGATGCTTTGAAGCGTCTTGTCAACAACCCTCAACGACTTCTCCGTAAAATGGGTCTTGTGTCAGTAAACACACCATTTACCGAAGATTTGCTTAATGACCCATTTCGTGGAGATATGGAACTTGAAAGTGGTACAATCTTAAAAAGTCAACCAAAAGTTGGCTCAATGAGTAATGAGGATATTCACAGTATGTCGTGGGAAGAAATTCACGAAATTGCACAAAACGCAAAGGGGGCTACACAATGAAACCAAGACCAGTTAGCAATGAATACATTTCAAAAGCCATTGAATTAGAACAGCGACTTGAAGCATTGGAAATTTCCAAAGCAAAGTGTGACTGTAAAGAAGGTGAATGTGACTGTAAAGACTGTCCTAAGTGCGGTTCAAAGATGAACAAGATGGGTGGCTGTATGAAGATGGGTTGCGGTGGTAAAATGGAGAAAGCCGAGCCGGGATTCACAGCAGAAAAAATCTCCAATGTTAATCCTTCATTCCATGCTGAATCGGGTGGACAAACCAAGAGTGGTTACTTTACTACAAACGGAAAAACCATTGAAACCGAAGATGCTCCTAAGAATAAAAAGGCTAAAGAAACAACCAATATGCAACAACTTGGTTCTCGTATGAACCCTCACGAGGGTAGCGGTGTTGAGCGAGAGGACACGGCTGGCGACTCCAAGCCTTTGAAGAAGGCTAATCGCAAAACAGCCATGCGTGAAGAAGGGGGGCCAATGATTTGCGGTCTTTGTGGAGGTACTGAGCGTAGCGGTTGTCAATTACCCCAACACGGTGGTATGGATTTGTTTGCTTGCCCGGATTTTAGGCCGCTCCGTTGAGGGCGGTGATAGCGTGAACGACCACTTCTATGTATGCGGTAATGAACTACTGAAATCATTGAATGACGGTCTTGACCTTCGCACAGCGGCGGCTGAATACATTCTCGCTTTTGAGAATCTTGACCATACTCCTTCCGAGCCGTTGTATAAATCATTGAAAAATACTGCTGATATAATTCTCAAAGACGAAGAGGATGCGGCTACGAAAGTAGATGATGATACTTACGAGTATCCCGAAGGAGAAGGTTATCTTTTTGCACAAACTCATACTCACGGTGAGCCTACAAACCATGTATGGAAAGATGGATTACAAACATCAGTAAATCCAAAATTTGCTCATGCAATGTGGCCTTACTACCAACCACCCAGTGGCAAGCATCCATACCAACGCCACCACTTTCCTTTTCATGAAATCAATTATCCCCTTCTTCGCACCAACGCTGTTACAGGTGACCCTCATTATGTTCGTATGCTTCGTGCTTGGGCACTTGCTGGTCATGGTAAAAGAGAAAAAGAAATGGAAAAGAAATTCTTTGACAAACTTGGTAAAAAACACCCTATGGTTGCAGGTTATCAAAAAGAAAAAAGTGGTAAGAAAGTAAACATTATTGGTGATACACGACCTTCGGGTACACTTCACCACCATCAATATGATTTGTATGACCGTGATTACTTTCGCTGGTTAAAGAATAACTCCAACCGTCAAGAAGAGTTGTTAGCAACAGGAATGTCCAACGAAGAAATGAAAGAGCAATTGCGTCAAGAACACTTTGAAGACCGAGCGGCTATGTGGGAAAACAACGATACTACACTGAGTGACTCTTACGAAGAACATCCAAATCGTCTTGGTCATCTTGGTTATATGCTCGGTCTTGAATGGCTAAGTCCCGAAGAGCGTTCAGCCGTAATGCAACACATAAATGAGAAAGGTCTTGATGACCATGAACTGATTACTCTCCCCAATGGGGAAAAGATACCATCTGCTCGTATCAAATATAACGCTCTCATGCGTATGACTCCCGAAATGAATTGGGCTATTCGCCCAATGACACACATGGGCCGAAACGCTCACTACCATCAAGAAGACAATGATAATGATTACACTAAGGGAGAAGAAGGTATGTTCTTACAACAAGGGCTTGGTACTCTTGCCCACGAACCGTTGGAAGAATTTGACGGTGTTTCTATTGCTTCTCATATTCTTAGTCGCATAAAAGAAAATTACGGTACTGAAAAGCGTATGCGGTATCTCCCTCGTCTTAACATTCACAAAGAACCAATGAAGGAACTTCAATATGATGAATTACTTGATGCGTCAAGAAGTCATTTCAAGGGTAAACAAAATTTAGAAAAGGTAAGGATGAGTAAAGATGACCTTCTTTATTTGGCTGGTTATGACCCAAAGACACGGGAATTGATGAGCGAGCATCCTATTCATGGTAAACTGGATGAACCCATTGTAGATGCTGGAATGATTGACTACATTGAGGCTGTCGCTAAAATGCGGTCTTCACTTCATCGTCAAATAAAAGACATTCGCAATCATCGTGCATTCTTTACTTCACCCTTTGGCCCACACCCCGATGAAGAAAAGCCCGAATACTGGGAAACAAGTGCTGATAATGATTTTACTTACGGTCCGGGTCATTTTTGGAGTACACCGTTTCAAAGTACAGGTGGAGCAGGAATGTCTTACGCCACATACATGGAGATGCTTCATGCGACACACGCTCAAGAAGATGGTTCAACACCGTTTATTGAAAGCAAGGATGATACAGGTGAAAACTTCTTTGAGCCAAATATGATGAATAAAACTCTCGCTAATCACTTCATGCCGTTGAGGTCAAAAATCATAGGTCAATACCAAGAAAAAATGAAAAAGGTGAACACAAAAGAAAAACAATTTGTATCTGCTGGAAAGGGTTTTGTTTACCGAAATGAGGCTGAAACTCTTCAAGAAATGCTTTCACCATTCGGTGTTTCAAAGAAACATCCTCATCGTGAAGGCACTACAAACAAAAACAACATCACTGAACACAAGTCTTCACTCAATCCTCAGTACGAATACGCTATACGACACATGACGAAAAATGAGCGAGATAGCAAATTTGGTACCCACCTTCAACCCCTTCAATTCCCACATACTGTAATTCCTAATTATCACATTGGCGGCAAAACTGGTTATGGTGCGGCACCTTCCGATAGTAACCTTCACCGTAACGCCCAACTTGCTCATTTTGTAGAAACATTAGGAGGTCGTATGTATCACCCTCACACCCCCGCTAAAAAATCCATGCAAAAGCCAAGCGATTTCATACGAGGGGATGAATCAACCAGCGGTGGTATGTCTCGTGATGAGTTTACAGACTTTATGAGATGGGGAAGCGGTACAGGGTTTTCTTTCAAGTCACTCAAAAATAAAGTTCTCAATAACAAAGATATGAACCATACGATGACTGCTATCACTCAAGCGTCAAAAATACTGGGTACACAAGACCCGAAGGAGATTCTTGAATACCTTACTCACGGTGACCACGAAGAACTAAACCGTGCGTTGTTGGGTCGTGAAATCGGAGAATTTGATACCAATAAATTCAATATCGGGATAGACAGTATGAAAGCCAGTATGAATACTGAGATTCAAAACAAGAAAAAGAATCAAAAAAGTAAAACCACAATGACCACTGATGAAAAAGATGTGGTGTCACGCTTTTTACAATTTGGTGGTATGATGCCCGCTTCTCAAGAAGAAAGCGAGTTGAATACCAATCTTGAAATGATGAATCAGCAATTGATAGATACGCCAGTTGAGCAACGAGGCGAACTGATGCAACAAATTCGTGACACAACTGAACAACTTGAGCGTGTACAACAAAAAATGAACAAAAAGAAGCAATCTTCTCATTGGGAAAAAGATGCCAATCGTACACATACAATTTTCAGCGGCCATCGTAAAACAATTGCCGAGGTAGCACGAGATGTTATACTACCAAAATATCTTGAGCATGACCCAAATGCCTTTGACCCAAATGACCCGAAAACATTCCTTGCAAATCATCACCAACTTATGCGTGACGCTCAACGCTACATCGCATCTGTGCCTCATTCAGTACATGGTATAACAACGACTAATTATGGCATAGATGATGCAGTAAAACCAACAAAACCTTCACAAAATCCATTACACGCTACGGTAGGTAAGCATTTATCCACAGATGGAAAAATGATTGATGGTAACATGAGCGTGGATGAAGTGCTTAAAATTCTCAATATAGAAAAGACCCCTGTTGCTAAAGAAAAAGCACGAGAACTCATTAACGCTTCTAATGAAGCCAATACACCTTTGTTCGCATCAACTATCAAAGACATTTTACTTAGCGGAAAAATTCCAAACATAGATGCTATCAATCTTAATCAATTTACAGATGAAGAAATCATGAGTAAGCCCGAAGAAGAATTAACAGATGAAGAACGCTTCTTTCGCCATGCACGAGAAAATGGTTATCATAAAGCCATGAATCACTTTCAACAACAAACCGATAACAAGCAATGGAAAGGGCACCACTCTCACGCTATACCTCGCTATTTGGCTATGAAACTCAACCCACAACAATTTGATTTTTCTATGACAGCGGCAGGCGTAGGAGCAATAAGTGGAGATATACACAATGCAAAAGGATTCAACAGTAAATCATTGGCTCGCACAACGAACACAACGAAAAACCATCTTGATACCATCGTTCACTTTGACCCTCGTGTTATGGATGATGAAGAAGGTATTTTTACTCCCGGTGAAGACTTTTCGGAAACAGCAGGATTTGGACAACGACCTGTAGGTGCGGCCACGCCTGCTAATACTGCTTTGACTGACCACTTTGACAGTGGTGCATGGCATCACGGATATGAATTGACACCAACGGTTGGTGCTGAGTTTGATGCTGAGGGGAATATATTCGCAGGCTCAAATGTTAGTACAGGATTGTATCACAGTGTACCTCAAGAACTTACTGAAATGGTGCATGGAAAGGAAATAGCAAATCAAGTGTACGCAAACGCCCCACCGCCAAGAAACCCTTCCAACGCTCACCAAAGTATGAATCTTGAATCGGCTGACACAGCGAGTGACAATATGTACACCATAGCGGCCAGTGAGATGACTGAACTTATCACATCACTTCTTGACCCCGATATTATGCTTACAAAGAGTGATGATGCAAAATGGAGTCCACCTGTTCGTCCTATGCACCGTATCTTTGAGATGAGTGACTTAGAACATTTGCGTGGTTTCAGCGGTTCATGGGTAGTAAGTAAGTGGTACGATGGAAAGCGTCTTGTTATTGTAAACAAAGATGGGGAAATTACAGCGTATGACGAAGGTGGTAGAAAGAAAGGTCTTCGTAAAACCACGAAAGAGGCTCTTGAAAAGATGAACGATAAGAATTACACGCTTGACGCTATACTTGGTGAAGAGGAATTACATATCATTGATATTATCAATTACGATGATAACAATGTGGCTGAGATGCAGATGTTTGAGCGATTAAAGATATTGCGCTCACAGTTTGATAGTCAAGAACATGTTATCGTTCCCGGCCCACATGATACTCGCATGACGGATGATGAAGGATTGGAAGAGGCTGTAAAGAATCTTAAAGAAGACCACGATAACATTCTCCTTCGTGATAACAAATCAACATACATGCGTGGAGAACGCCGCCATCCTAAGTGGGTGTTATATCGTGATTCTCGTGATTTCAACTTCATAGTTCTTGACCGAAGAGGCAAAGGCCCATACACATACCAACTTGGTGCTGGCCCCATTCTTGAAATAGAAGGACTTGGAAACCGAGCAGTAGAGCATAAAGGAGAACATTACATGGATGTAGGTACTGCACACAATCAAAAGAAGGTCTTCAAGGTTGGAGATGTTGTTCGTGCATCTATTACAGGTATCTCAAAGAAGAACCGTAAGAATCGCCCTGTGTACAATGTACAGTTCAAAGAATTGGAAGGGGAGGGCGAAGGAGAAGGTGCGGCAAGTACAGAATCTCTTGACCTCATGACTAAATCATTTCCTCCTATTCTTATTCCGCACGATATTGAAATCTCGGACTCACAAATTCAAATCGTGTTGAAGGGAATTGACACAGTAGTGTATGAAATGGAAGAATTGAACGATACATGGGTACTACATTCTCCTACAAGCACAATGGGTGCTTTAACAAAAACTGATTACCCAGTAATTCTTTCCGAAAGCCTATTCCCGTTTTGGTCGTCTGTTGCTCCTTTGTTAGTAAAGGGGTACTTGAGGAAGGCTACAGAAGTGGATATGCCAAAGAAACCTACAGATGAGCAAATGGAAGAGGGAAGTGCGGGTATTCTTGAAGAAGATGATGAGGAGCGATTACTCAAACCTAATAATACCAAGAAGGCGTTAGAAATTATTTCACGAGCATTGGATAAAATTTCCAAAGAAAAGATGACTTGGACAGGTCCGAAGGGATTGGGTATAGATGTAGGTACACCGCAAGAATCACCTCGTGGCCCCACACAACTTCGCAATGAGTCCACACTCCCCGATTTTGACGGTGAAAAGAAAATTACCGATGAAACAAAAGAGAAGAAAAAAGAAAGACTGAATCACATTCAAGTGCAAACTGACGAGGGTGAAAATTTGTCTATAGACTACGATAATGACCAGCCTTTGTTATCTCGCTCTTAACGAGCAGTATAAATACCATAACAGTAAGTCCTTGATTCAATGCTCGCAGTTCAACGACCCAATGACGGTATCACTCTTCTCAAGAGTGGTAACGATTTGGTTGTTGCTGGTTACGCATCGGTTGAACTTGTTGACAAGCAAGGCGACCTTATTACTCGTGGTGCTTTGAGTGATGCCTTTGATGGCTTCATGAAGAGCGACAAATACCGAAATGTGCAACTGGCTCACTCCAACATTCAAGTTGGGGAAGTAATTGACAGTTACATAGATTCTAACGGACGAATGTGGAAATCCGAATGTGATGACACAGGAATGTTCGTTGTAGTACAACTCCGCAATGATATAGAGAAGGCTCGTGAAGTAGCCGCTGAAATCCGCAAGGGCAACCTTCGTGGGTTTTCTATTGGAGGACAAGCATTCAAGCGAGTGCGAAAGTCCGACATGGAAAAAGGCGACTACCAAGAGATTTCAAAAATGGAGTTGCATGAGGTGACGATTTGTGAAAAGGGTATCAACCCCGAAGCGCAATTCCGAATTTTGAAGGAGGATACCACTATGACAGACGAAAACAGTGATTTGACAGGAATTATGTCACGCCTTGAAGCCCGATTGGATGCTATGGAAAAGGGAGAACTACCTCCTGCTCTTAAAGAATCTATGAAAGACAGCAAGGCTGATGAAGAAAAGAAGCCCGAAAAAGAAGAAGGTGACGAAATGAAAGATGAAAAGAAAGAAAACCCCTTTGCAAAGGGAGAATACAGCGATGTTATTTCCTCTGAGTATCTATCTTGGATGGAAAGCACTCTCAAGTCGGCTGGTGTTGATACACTCGCCGCTCGTGACCACTTTGACGCTCTTGAAAAAGCACAACTTGGTGGCTTTGATAACCCCGATGCCGTGGACGGTGCTGACTACTTCGGTGGTCAAGTCCGTGGTCGTGGACAAGAAGGAGGTTCACCATCTACTGGTGCAATCAACGCAATCACAGCATCCGGTGGAAAAACCCCATCCGGTGCTCTCGGACCAGCCCAATTGTCTAAGGGTTACCTCAACGCTGAAAATGTGAGTGAGGCTGACCTTGAAGCCGCTTACGAAGTGTACAAAGCCGCCGCATCGGAACAAACTTTCCGAAACGACCTTGAAGGACACTTTGCAAACCGTTTCCAACAAGAAATGCAACTTGCAAAGTCCGAGGCTGAAAAAGCCGCTTTTGATGCACGAGCACCTCTTACGGAAATCGTGAAGTCCATTGAGCAACTTTCGGAGCGTATTGACAATCTTGGTGCTGGAACTTCTTCCACTATCCAAAAGTCAGTGTCCACTATTGATGTCCCTTCCACGCAAGACCTTGCCAACATGGGTTGGGATGAGGTACACTCGCTTGCACAGCGAACCTTGCGAGGGGCTTAAAATTAAAAAAGAAATGAGGTGAATTATTATGGCACGAGATTACATTAGAAACATTACTGATATGGAACGATACTACTATGGCGCAGGAAACGCTATGGGTTACTCCTACTCCGGTAGCGAGTTGCTCAAGGCTGATGCACCTATGCTATCAACCACTGCTGGTACATACCAAGCAATCTACGGACGCAAAGTTTGGAGTCAGTTGAACCAAGAGTTCAACGCCTTCTCTATTCTACCAAAGCGACCATGGGAGCGCAGTGGATGGCGAGTTATCACCGAGCGTCCTTCCTTCTCTGTTGGTGGCGGTGTTGCAGAAAACGCAACTCTTCCCGACACCACCAAACCTACCTTCCAACACATTGCCGCAAAGCCAAAGACTGTTGTTCACACCTTTGACATGAGCGAAACCGCAATGTTCCTTTCCGACAAAGATGACGGACTTGGCGACATTCGTGCAATCCTTAAGGAAGAAATGGGTAAGCACCACGCAGAACACATCAACAAGATGCTCACTGTTGACAAGGCTACTGTTGCCGGAAACGACTTTGAATCCCTTGACCGTGTTACTACTGGGGCTTCCGCAGGTTCCGCAGAAGACATGTACTCCATTGACCGAAGTGCAAACTCTTGGTCACTTGCAGAACATGATGAAAACGGCGGTACTGACCGAAACCTTTCACTTGACCATTTGGACACTTTGTTCCAAAAGACATGGACTCGTGGTGGAAACCCAAAGGTCATCCTCACTGGATACGACACTTTGATGCGTCTTCAACAACTTCTACAATCCCAACAACGATTTATGGAAGAGAAGCGTGTTACCCCTACCTACAACGGTGTTAAGGGTGTTCCCGGTCTTGAAGCAGGATTCATTGTTGCAACATACAATGGTGTCCCAATCATCCCATCTAAGGATGTGCAACCCGACACCTTGAGCCGTATGTATTTCCTTGACACTGATTACTTGTACTTTAGTACAGCAATTCCAACCCAATACTTTGAGAGCGGTATTGAAACTGGCGACCCATTCGCCATCAACCGCCTCGGACAAGAAGGAATGTATCGTACTATGGGTGAACTATGGACGACTTTCTTCGGCGGTCACGGCTCTATCCGTGACCTCAAGTGAGGGTTGTGAAGCAAAACAATATGGATGTGTAAAATATGGCAACAGAAACAAAGACAGAAAAAGGCTTGACTATCTCATTTGATGATGCAGATTTTTCAACAGGAACCGTATCGGTTCTTTTGGACTTAGACATGCGAACAGGAACCCCCGTTGATGAAACGGGTTGGTTGGACGGTAACGCTGGTGGTGCATACCCCGGTACCCTTACTGGTTTCACCGCACAGAACACTGACGGAAACGCAGTGGGCAGTATGCGAATGGTGACCATTGGGTTTACCTTGGCAGATGCCGCTGAGCAAGTGCTGGTTCTCACCGCAGGTGCATCAAAAATTGTCGGTGTTATCGGCACCACTTTTGCAGTGGCTGACAAGACCCTATCCGCTACTTTCACCAACACGGGATTGGCCCCTGCCGCAAAAACTGGCGGTGCTGACCCATCAATTGTCCTTCACGGTGAAGCAGGCGGCGCAGGAACGGTAACTGTAGTGATGCTTAACTGAGTGTGATTTAGATGCCCAAAGTGACTTTTACTGGTCCTTTCTATGAAAGGCGGCGAAGAGATTCTCCGACTCCATGGATTCGTGGACAAGTGAATGAAGTCACACAAGAGTGGCTGAACGAGTGGCGACATACGCTACCCGCAAAGCACTTCAAAATTGAAGAGGATGAAGGAGTCACCGTTGATGGTGACAATGACGGCATCCCCGACAACGGTTGGTCACGAAAGGACATCCTTAAGTGGTTGACTGACAACGGAGTTAGCAAGGGTAGCGGTTATCTAACAAAAACCGCCGCTCTCGCTCTTGTAAAGGGGCATCTAAACACAACAAATGAATAAGGTGAAAAATTATGGCAGTAACAATTGACCCACGACCAACCGTTTTCGGTGACAGAATGATTATAACAGGCACTTATGCCGCTGGTGATAACTCTATTGATTTGAGTTCTTTCCTTTCGGAAATTGATTTCGCAGGTGCAAACTCAAGCGGTGTTATCGCAGGACGAGCAATTACCGACACTGGTGCATCACCACCACTTCAAAATGTACACTTTGGAGTAGATGTTCGTATTGACGGTACAACCATTCGTTTGGCGGCTGGTCTGCAAGACCCCGGTGATGTCGCAAACACAACACCCGCACAGGCTGGAACATTCATCGCAATTGGTCGTCGCTCTTGAGGTGACGACTTATGGCGGCACTAACCAAGATTGGCGTAAAAGTGCTCGGTCCTTTCTCCCCGAAGGAGTTTAGTGACACGGCAACTTTGCAAGGAACCATTCAAGCGGCTATCCAAGCAATTGCTGATGCGAGTAGTACCAGTTCTGTAATTGACAGCGAGTTAGTTCCTGTTCTTGGGAATTATTTTGTTATGGTAACCTATCAACTCGCATGAGGTGAGTTGGTATGGGTTTTGATGTTAGAAGCATTGATTTGAGCGACATTGTTCGTGCTGGCAAGCAAGACCGCAAGGCTGATTATCAGTACGGTGGTGATGTGGTTTCAAAGCCCGAAAAGCCACTTGAAGGTGTTACTCGTTCCCAACGAAACCGCAATCAAGAAATAGGTGACATCCTTAACATTGGTTCGGGCACTCGTTGTACGCACTGCGGATTCCTTCATTTCATGTGGAGGGCAACCTGTGGTGCTTGTGAAAAGCCTATGGAATACAACTTAGGAAAGCGTGACGAAAAGAAGAGGTTATGAATATGAAAGTTCTAATTAAAGCAATGCGACCACACCGACAAAAAGTTCTTACAGAAGATGGCGAAGAAATGCGCCTTCAACAGTGGGCTAACAAAGCGGCCAGTTCTGCACTTCGTGGTGCAGGTGAGGTTGCGAGCGGAGAACAATTTACTCAAGCCCGTGACGCTCTCATGCGTGAGGCTGTAGCCAATCCCGATGAGCATGGACTCAAGTTCATGGGCGAGCGTGTGCCCTTTGAAGGTCAAACCTTGGAAGAGTCGCTGAGCGAACCCGATGTAGAGGGCGAGCGAGCAATAATTGACAATCAGTTCAATCAAGACCCTATGAACGACCCCGACTTCAAAGAAGACATGACTGAGGATGAATCATTTGAGTTGGCTGAAAAACTTGACCGTAAAATGCCTAACATCTTTGATGGGCAGGGCAAACTTCGCCAAACGCTTCCGCAAGGCGGTAAAATGAATGAAAACGACATGCACGATGAAGCACTGGCTGATTGGGAAGCCCGTCAAAGCGACATTGACTTTTCTCGTGAGCAAGGACATACCGAAGGATTTGAAGGTAAGCCGTATCATGATATGGAACAAGAAGAGTTGGATGCTGACAAAAAGCGTTTTTATGGTATGTACCCTCATTTGAAACCTCAAGAAGAAGGTGGTTTTGACCCCGATGCTGAGGCTGAACACCTCCGTCGCATCATGAACTCTCGTGATGTTGCTATGCGTGATGCTTTAAGTCTATTGAAAAATCTGCAATTTCCTGCTGATGCTGGTAATAGACGGGAGTTCCAACGAATGCCGGGTGAAAAACACGGCCCTAATGACAAGTTTTTCCGATATGGTGAAAATCCGTATGTACCAAAAGGACACGGTGAGAAACCAATGAGGGCAGAAAGACCGCATCCCTACAGTCAATTGGGGGCTAATGTAATGGAGGATTACCAACTCATGCAAGAAGAACCCGAAGACAACCAACTTCTTACCCCCGATGAATTAGCATTTGCTCAATCCATTGCTGAAAATGACGGGCAAATGCCTCCTGCGGCAAGAATGCCAGCACCTACACTACGACAAGGAATGAATCAGTATAATCCACCCATTAAGACCTCCCGCCAAGTTCCTATGCGTGATGCTTGGAGCGTGTTAAAAAATGATTTTTTTAATCCACCGGAAGTTCCGTGTGCTAAATGTGGAAGGCCGACTGAACCAATGATGTATTACGGTTCTAATCAAATGGGGCCACAGCACAACACGCTTTGCGAAAAATGTGAAGACATCCCAATGATGGAAGACCAGTGAGGGAGGGTAATGTATGCCAGTAGTGTTCAGTCCCGGTGAGCCGGAAACCCGGCCTCTTGACCCCACTGCTGTCGTGTACTGCACCGCCCAACAAGTTGCTGACTTACTGGATATTGGCCCTCAAGAGGCTATCCTCATGAGTGCTGACGCTGACACGGACGCTGTGTATGTCACAGGCAACGAGTATCGTCAAGTAGGCTTTAGCGTAGGCGACAAAATCCGTGTGTACAGCGATGCTGACCCATTGGGTGAAGAAGAGTTGACCATCACCGCCATCGGTAAAGGGACGGGTGGCAAGTCGGGGCATGTCAAAATCACCTTTAGCGGAGCAACGCTGACAGCATCGGACTATGAAGTGGCTGACAACGGGTATGTACAGAACAAAGCCTCGTTTACCAACGGGCGTGTTCGTGGTATGACCAAAGCAAAGGTGGAGCATGTAATTCTCAAAATGCAAGACCGCATTGACAACATGACCCGCAACGCATGGCGACCGTATTTGGTAGCCGCTGAGTACATCAACTTTGACACTTACAAGCCATATCGCCGCCGTTACTATACGGATTATGTCGGTACAAGCCCTCTTTTGTTCCGAAATGTGCAACAAATGTTACGCATTGAACTGTGGCAAGGTGACGATTATCGTGAAATTGGTGCCGCTGAATGTCGTATCAAACTCAATGATGTGTCATCTCTTTCATCAGCAAGTATTTTTCTTTCTCCCGGCAATGGTAGTGTAGCAACGCTCGCACAAGGCACGGGAACAGGACAGTGGCGTGATGATTTTGATGCCACCACCGTTGCTCAAAACCTTGCTGACCTCATTAACAAGGAAGACAGGGTGGACAAGACGGCTGTAGAATTTTCACCAGCATTTATTTTAGAAGGTTCGTCATCTAATGTAGCAGTTCATAACGAATTTTTAGCCTCCGCCAACAGTGACCTTGGTACTGGTGTGGTGAAGGTTACTTCCATGCGACCTGTCAAGGCTGGTGAGGTTTGTAGTATCGTTACCACTTCAAGTAATATAGAACTTGACCAAGTGCAAAACAACAGCACCACCTTTTCAAGTCTTGACAGCACTACAATCAATGTAGCATCAACAGAAGGATTCGTAAATGCTGGTGTGGCTATTGATGCAAGTGGCAATGTGTTTCGCTACACAGGTAAAACGGCTACCTCTTTTACAGGCTGTGTTGCTGTCACTGGCAGTTTGGATGCAATCACTGGTACGATTACACAGAAGTCCTTCCTTGTTGACCTACAAGGTGGTAGCGGTAGTGGCGATGTGGGTCGTCTGCGAGACTGGTGGATTGACCATGAAATGGGCATCGTGTACTTCAACAACTCCTATCCGTTCTTTGAGTGGAACGCCATCAAGGTGGCTTACATTTATGGTGAGCGATATGTGGAGAAAGCCATTGAGGACATCTGCACAAAGATGGTAGCCATTGAATTATTGATGGCTGACGACCGTAGCGTGCTGATTCCCGAAGGCACACAGAACATTGACCTCGCCAGCAAGGTGCAACTATACCAAGCAGAGATTGAACGAACACTACCAAAGTACATTGAGATGGTGGTGTTTGAGTGAATCAGCGTGACTTCAACAAACAAGGTGAAACAATTCATCAGCGTATGATTGAAGAGGTTTTCAAAAAAGACAAGCAAATGCAGGCGCAGTTTCGTGAGCAATTTACGACACAACCTGCCGCTTTCCGTGAACAAATGGAGCGTATTGAGGCTGGTGCTAAGGGCTTCACCATGCAAGACGGCGTGGCCATCAATAACAAGACTGGCGAGCCAGCCAGTGAGGTAGAGAACAAACTCATTCAAGACGCTACGGACAAGGCCATGATGCGTCAAAACCCCGACCTTGAGCGGTACAACATGCGCCACGACAACGGTTTCTTTATCCCCATTGACTTCAAGAAAATCATTGAGAAGGAGGGGCTGTGATGGTCGCTACATGGACAGAAGGGCTGGACGCTCTCATCAACCTCTTTCAGTCCGATTGGAACCGTGGAAACACCAGCAACTACCGCCCTGTCGTGCTTGACATTGCAGATACTTCAGCCGAGAAAGGAAAGCGTCTTGACTTGGACAAACACGATTATGTCCTGCTGTATGAAACAGCCCATAACGAAGAAGCACCCGAACTATTTTACGACTTTGTAACGACACGCATAAATATCACGGTTGATGTCCGTACAGTTAAGGGGCGTAAGCATTTACAGGCTCTTGAAAACGAAATTCGGAGGGTGATACATACAAAGAGGAAAGGCGACGGTACAAACTTTGACCGACTCGTGTTCAAAACCCGCACCGATTTAAGCGACCGAAGCAAATTCCTTTTCCGTATGACCTTTCAAATTGAAGTCGTGATTTTAGCGGAACTGATACCATAGGTGAACAAGAATGCCATCAACAGTGTACAAGGGCGATTTGGCGGAGGTTTCTTTCGCTCCCGAAGTTGGAATAAGTATCGTATGTGCTTCGGGCAGTGATGGAACATTTGTCCTTTCACACCCCGCCGCTGGCGACCACTCAAAATTGGTGTTCACAGGTGCAAACGCCGTGTTGTTTGACACCAATGATTTGCGATACCCCGATGGAATGCTGGTTGGCTCTCAAGTGAAGTTCACCCGAAGTTCGGGAACCGCTATTGAAAATGGCGACTTAGACCGTGTGTTCACCATCGTGGGCAATGACGGGCCAAACTTGTACTTGTCTCCTAAAATGCTCACAGGAGCAGGCACGATTGACGATGCAAATGTTTCTCTTCACATTCTTCCTTACAAAACCCCTCCTCTTGATTCAGCAATGACACAAGGTGCTAACAGCGAATCTGTTTTGACTGACCAATTCCTTGGTATCGCTAACGCTCTTACCCTCCCCGAAACCAAAATGGACTTGAAGCGATTCCATGTTGTTGGTCTTGGCCGAGATACCAGCGTGCAAGTGCCGGGTAAGTTCATCACCGAAGGTGGCTCGTTTGAGGTTGCTATGCACAGTGCCCGATGGCTCAAGTATTGTCTCGGTGGTGAAGTTGTGACCAACGGTACTACTTCCGATGTCAATACCACCACTGCCGCAGATACGGAAGAAGGACAAAGTTTCATTACAGTTGCATCAGCAAGTGGATTTGCAAAGAATGAATATGTCATCATTCAAGACATAACTTATGTTCCAGTAACAACCACTCATGATGCTGACATCAGTGATGCCGCTTTGCAGTGGGATGGTACTTTCACCGATACCCGATTTGACACGGCTCTTCGCAGTGAGGCTCGCCGCATTATCGGCGTTGATGGAACCAAGATTTACTTGGATGAACCTCTTCAATACCCACACGCTTCCGGCTCAACAGTGCAACTGAGAGAGTACGGCACAAACGCCGCCGCACGAAACTCCCCACTTGTTACCGTGTCGGGTAGCACAGCAACGATTACCGATGCACAAACCCACCTTCTCTTCACCAACACCTATCAGCCATCATTCAGCCTTGAGGTGTCGCAACGCCGCCGAAATGTGGACTCCAACGAAGGGGCCGTTGATGGTGGCCCTACTGACTCAAAGGAACTAACCCGTGTTTTCCGTGGATGCAAAGTCACTGACTTCACCATGACTACGGACAACGATGCCGCTCTTCGTTTGGCCGTGAACTTCAACGCCGCTTTGTGCTACACAGATACGGCTCGTTTGAACGGTAACCCTTCAAAATATGCCGCTCGTCGTATGTTTGACGATACTGCCAACACGGACACCAACAGATACATTTCGGGTATTGCGCCCTGCACTCAAAAGCCATTCATGTTTTACAATGGCACCATCAACATGGCAGGTGTCCAAGTTGCTCAAGTGTTGAACTTCAACCTAACTGGACAAACTGGTATGCAGGCTTTCCACACTATCGGAGGTCAAAGTAGCATCAATTCCGCTACTGAGCAAGTTCCATTCGGTGGTTCTCGTAACACGAACATTATGGTTGAGGGTCAAACATCTTATGAGATGACCATGGAAATTGGTGTGGATGACCCCTTGTTCTTCCACAAAATGCGCTCGGCTACCGAGTTCAACGGTAGCAAAGAAGGAAGTGCTGACAATCAAATTCGCATTGACTTTGAGAAGACGACCACTACTGGTGAAACTGAGCGCATGATGCTCATTATTGATGACTATTACATCATTGAAGCCCCACTGCAAATTCCCGAAGACAAGGGTATGGTGAAGTCCACACTCAAAATCATGCCAAAGACTATCAAGGTTATTGCACGGGATACCATCATCAAATACTGAGGTGAAAGCATGAAAAAGTCACTACAACAATACCGCCGTCTTGGAGCACTCGGATATGCCCGTTGGGTGTGCGAGGCTAACGGTGTGGAGTTTGACGATGAAATGGCTTCGCTGTTAGACAACCACGCCATCCACGCCTGTGTGGAGGGTAAGATGGCTCCTGTGCCTGCTCCTGCTAACGAACCAGCACCGCTGGTAGAAGAAGAGGTCGTCAACCCCTTCCCGGCTGACATTCAAGAATACGATTCATTGACCGTCGCAGAACTGCGTGCGCTTTGCAAAGAGCGTGGCCTGCCTGTGTACGGCACCAAGGCTGAAATCATCCTGCGCCTCAAGCAGAATGACGAAGGTATCATTCCCGAAGAAGACCCCGAAAGCCCTGCTGAAGAAGCGGCCCTTGAAGGTGATTCGGAAGCCCCTACCGAAGAGGTAGCCGCATCCAATGGAGAGGAAACAAATGAAAAAGACAGTGGTAACCAACAAGAGCCTATTATTGAAGAATGACGATACGACCAAGCATGTGATTGGGATTGACCCCGAAAATGAATCACAGGTCATTGAGGTATGGGTACGAGATATATCCTTCCTTGACATTCAAGCCGCCGCACAAAAAATGCTTCGTGTGGAAAAAGGCGATGTAACTCTTGATTTGGCAGGCTACTGGGAACATGCTTTCTCACATTGGATTACCAAGACCAACCCCAGTTTAACTACTGATGAATTACTTTCCCTCAAAGGACATGTTGGAGAACAGGTCTGCAAGGTGCTACCACAACCACAAGAGTTGGCGGAGGCACTACAAGGGGGGTTTACCAAGCCGACCGAGTGAGGGTAGAGAGTTTCCTTAAGAAAGACAAGTATAATGCGATAGAAGATTTTAGCACACAAATAGAATTGTGGGCTTATATTATCGCAAAACACTTTAGTATTTCGTTGCTGGAAGTTTACTCAATGCCCCCTCACTTATTCAAGCAATCGCTTGTTTGGGCTATGGTATCAACCGAAGAGAACAATAAGGAGATTGAGCGTAAGAAACAACAGGCCAAAGCCGGAGATAGGGAAGTTGTACCATTGGATTATTCGTTTTTAGATTGGGAGTGAAAGAATGTCGCTAATTTCCATGATTTCGTCCATGTCCAGCATGGTGTCGCAAATTGGGCCGGGTTTCAAAGCGGCTGGAACGATGGCGATTGAGGCTTTCAAAAGTGTCATTAAATGGTTCAAGGACAATGTGATAAAACCAATAAACGACAAATTGGACGCTATCTCGTGGGATTCTATCAAGACAAAAGCCGAAGAAGCGTGGACGGCTATCAAAACCAAAACCGATGAGGTACTTGGTGCCTTATGGGACTTGTTGCCCGCCATGCCCGAAGCCCTCACATGGGACTACTACTTTGGGGAGGGTGGAGTCTTTGACTGGGATTTGGACTGGGACAGTTGGTTTGACTTTGACTTGCCCGACGAATTGACCTACGACCACTACTTTGGTGAAGGCGGTGTCTTTGATTGGGACTTTGATTGGGATGGATGGTTTGACTTTGAACTGCCGGATGAACTGACCTATGACCATTACTTCGGTGAGGGCGGTGTTTTTGACTGGGACATAAATTACGATGCCCTGTTTGATTTCTCACTGCCCGACGAGTTGACCTACGACCATTACTTTGGTGAGGGAGGAGTGTTTGATTGGGACATCAATTGGAGTGGTTTGTTTGACTTCTCACTTCCCGATGAACTCACTTACTCTTACTGGTTTGGTGAAGGTGGAGTCTTTGATTGGGATTTGTCAAGCGTGCTTGATTTTGACGCATGGACTGACTTGCTACCCGATTGGAGTTGGAGCGACATCATCCCCGATAACCTCAAGGATTTCTTTTCAATGGACACTCTTGAAACCACTTTCACCGGCATTACAGACGCTATAGGGAGTCTTGCTGGTACTCTTATTGAACCTGTACGAACAGGTATTAACGATTTGTTAATTGATAATTTGAACAGCATTACTGGGTACGATTTACCAGTGATTGGAAGTATTCGTTCTATCACCGGGTTTGCAAAAGTTCCTCACCTTGCTAAAGGTGGTATCGTGAACAAACCCACACTCGCCATGATTGGTGAGGACGGCCCGGAGGCTGTCGTTCCGCTTACTCAACGCAATAATCCAAGTGGTGCTGGTATGGGCGGGGGCACCTTCAACATCACTGTCAACGCTGGCGGCATCACTGACCGCACGGACAAGCGTACACTGGCCCGTGAGATTGGCAACATGATTCAGCAAGAGATGGCCCGTAACATCGGCGGCACCACCATGAGGGGGCGGTACTGATGGGCACGCCAATTCGCCTTGTACGCAACGATGGCGGCATCATTGAGTTGATGGCTACCACCCTCACCATGAATGTGGATAGGGGCGTTACGCCCCTTCCTATGCCCTTTGCTGGCGGCTCTCGTTTTGCCTTTGACCTCAACCTCCCCAAAGCCCTCATCACCATTGAAGGTGTGATGACTGATGATGACTTGCTGAACATTGGTGAATTGCAACAGGAGGCTTCTGCTGTAGTTGATTTTTATAGGGTATATACCAACGATGCTGAGGAAACCTCTCGTTTTGATGGCACTGGGAATATGACCCGTATCACTACCGGCGTTACCATTGATGATGTTACAACTGCTACTCACGCAATTCGTCTTAACAATATAACATATGTGTGGATTGCAAGCCACAGCACACTCACAGAAGGCTTGTCGGGAGGGCGTTATTTCATCACAGGATTTGATGGAAGTAGTTTCCGTAGTGCAAGTCAATTGGCTACAAGTTTGAATACATTGATTGCTACACACGGTGTTACAATGGGATTATCGTCCACGCTTATCAATTCTCCAATTGACAACACATCAAATGTCGCTGTGGAAATTACGCATATCGGTTTAGGGGCATCGGGTAATGGTAACCACCCGTCATTTGATTTTTGGCCTTCGGCGTTGTACAAACCGAACCACATTCTTTTCAGTGGTGGTCGTAATTCTTCAGCCGTAAACAACAAAAGTGCGGGAGATAAAGTGGCTGAGTTGTTTGCTGTGCTAAATAACAGTAATAACGGTGGTGGAGGTGCATTACTTTCCGCTGGCTTAGTGTCGGGAGCAGGCGCACTTGTAGCGGGGCCACTGGGTGCGATAGCCACTGCTGGTGCAATGGGATTACTCCACAGTACCAAGTACGGTGATTATATTATCGCCATTCAAATCCCATTTTCGTCCAAAGTAAATGACCGTGAATCTCTTTTTTACATGCCTACGGGTGCTTTTAAAGAAATAAAGGACAAAACTGCTGATAAAGCACTTGCGACAGGTACCCAATTCAAACCCTATGATTCCGAATATACGGGCATTAAAGGTAGTGTAGCCAACGCTACATTTGTTCAACTTGGTGGTGAGCCGCTTTATTCGTACACCATCAACTTCGCACCGATTGACTGGATATTTTGAGGTGAAAGGATGGTTGCAATCGGTCGTAGTAGTCACGCTTTCTTCTTTGATGGCGTGAGCGATTCGGTCATTATTCCTCAAGGTCGCTTCAAAAGGACGGGTGTAAAGGATGCTGATGGTAACAAACTGATGACCAAGACGCTACAGGGTAGCGGCGACATCGTTTCAATTAACAACAAAACAACGGCTGATTTTGTCATTGAGGCGTGGGTTGTACCCGACTGTGGAGGTATCATCGCTCACCGAGATGGACAGTTCACGCTTGAAATGGGAACGGTGGACACTCCCGGCCCTGCCGTGTTTAGCGTTAGCGTGGAGTCCATCGCAGGCCCATCGGTATTCCGCTTGGCCACAGCCTACGATGCGTCCACCCGATGGGACGGTATCGTGTACCCACAGCAAGAACACGGCGGCATTCACGATTCATACAACCGTTACGACACAAGCAACTACGGTGATGCTACGAATCTTAATTTCAACAACCGACCGTTGTACCATGTCGTGGCTGGTATTCAAAAGAACCGTGTTTTCTTAGCCGTGAACGGTGAGATTGTCTCCGAGCAAGACATCCCGCCCGAAACTCGCCTTGCTCGCTCCACTGAGCATGTGTACCTCGGTGGTAAGGGCGGTGAGTTCCGTGGTGCAATTGAAGCCATTCACTTCTCAAATGAGTTTGATGAGAATATGCTACAGCCGTCCATGGCGGTGAAGGGGCAGACCACCTCGGCTTTGTTCCGCTTTGAAGAGCCGATTGATGTCGTGCAAGAGTCTTACGAGTTCACCGCCTACACCGTAACCGATGCCAGCACCACAACGCTAACCATGACGGCGGCTGACGCACAGACGCTCATCGCTCGGTTGACTGGCAAGGCGTATGACGCAACCTCTCCAACGACCACCTTCACTTCCACGCCGTATAGCATGGGCAACTACAAGGTTGTGGACTACTACACCAACAGCGGCACAGCCGCTACCCTAAGCGTAGCGCACACTCCTTACAACCTACTCATCAACCCCGGTGCTATCAATCGCAATACGCAGAAGCCCAACCAATCCCCACCCGAAAGGGTGCGGCTGGAAAGCATCAACGGAAGCACGGGCGTTGTCACCTTCAACAGCATTCACATTGACTTCATCAACGGCACAGGTGGATTGCGAGGTGCCTTGCATACCCGTACCACGGATGTGGACAACTACTTCGTGGTCGTTGGGGCTGACTCGTTAATTGACAACGGTACGGGCAAGCCCTACCAGCCACCTCACTACGGCACGCAAATTTTTGACAAGACAGGGCAAATGATTCTTGATGAAAGCGATGTGGCCAACCACGGTATGGTGTACTCGTCACGGATGGCCACCGATACGGCCACTAACGCCTACGCCGTGAACTGGCCCGCTGACCTTGACACCCTGTTCCAAGTGGGACACAGTGGGCGACACACCTTCTCGCATATCATCGGCCATGAGTACATGCGTCGTTATCCCAAGCCCAGTGAACTCATCGTTGACCAGCAGGCTGACGGCTCGGCTGACATTGTGCAGATGGCCTACGATTCAAACACTCGTGATATTGACGAGATGTTTCCGATGAACTCACTGATTGACTTTTACAGCGAAACGCTGGAAGCACCCATCGCTCGCATTGAAAACTCGTCCAGCGTTGCTACCATCGTCAATAACGGTATGCCTGCCAGCAAAAAGGAACTCATCGCCATTGGTGGTAGCGGATTCAAGTACGCTCCGTTCATGCTCAAAGGCCCAGTACCCGAAGTAGGCGACATTGACGAAAACAATCGCCTCTACCACCTCGTGCCGGAAGCCGAGAGCCGTGTGGCTCTCTTGCATGTGCCCGACCTCAAGACATCTCACAACCTTGCTCCGTATGTTGAGGTGCATTACAACGCTATAGACCTCACAGGGGCAAGCATGGGACAATCCAACCCCATGCTCATGGTCACCAAGACCGTACCAGCAGGTTCTCACATTCTCACTGGCACAACACGGGTGTTGGATGTCATCACTTCCGACCTTGCCAACACCACACTCTATTCACCCGGTGGCGTAATTTACCTGTCAAACGCCATCAGCGGTTACGGCTCGCTCATGCAGGAGTCGCACACGCTGATTGGCGACAACACAGGTGGACAAGACAGCGATACCGAACTTGACCTCAGCCGCACACCTGCGTTGTACACCCCACCAAATGATGTCAATGCTGAACCAGCAAGCCCACCAAAGGCCATCGCTCGCTCACACAACAATGCTACACACGAATCGGTGTATCACCGCCTTGCTATTGAAGCGATGTCGTCCAGCCAAAGCGACACCATCACCGATGAAGGTGCTGGCAAGCGCACACGCCAACCCACCACTGATAAGTCGGGTACGGGTGTGTTTGACCTCGGCCCGACCACACATTCAAGTCGTGTCTTTGAGATGTTTAACATCATTGACAATGTGATAATTACTGATGAAGCGGGAATTTTGGCGAAAATTTTCGTTCAGCCGTCTGTTAAATCACGAGTAAATCAATTGTCGCTGGTGCGTTCCCTTGGTGCAGGCGATACGCCCAACATCGCCAGCATCATGTTCCTCATGAGTCGCTGTCGTGTGCGTGGGGTGTCTAAGCAGGAAAGCCCCGAATCCAACATGTCCACGGTGGTTGTTACGGCTTCGGGCATCGCTGACTCCTTCGTAAACGAGAATGTCTCTGCTGTTGGTAGTGGGTCGCCCGATTCACATGTGGTGAAAGAGATTGAACCCAACGCACCCGTTGTCACAGTCACTCTTGGTGGGCCGGGACAGGGCGGTGTGAACACCAAGCCTACCTTTGACCCAAGCCCGCTGATGCGACTTCCCGGTTCTACTCGCCGCAGTTGTGCGGTACAAGCGAGAGTAGTATATACGGCTGGCACAAACGGTACTTTGAGCGTTACGCCTTTGAACAACGGTTCGCCCGACCTTAAATCGTGGGGAACTATTTGTTTTCCTCAAGTCGGGCGCATATTTCTTGAAGATGGTGCAAGTGCCGCATATACTGAAAAAATTGGTGCTGGTTTTACATTCAGTGGAAATAACGCCGTAGCCAGTCGCACCTTCTTGGATGCCGCTGGTGTTGCTTATGCGACCTTTCACGACTGGTGTAACGCCACAGGGGTAATTGAGCCAACAGCCAGTACGGGCACCTACACAACATCAGTGTATGTGTTTAACGATGGTGACTTTGACAACGATTCGCTGGCGCAAGATGGTAGCACAGTCAATGACCGTCTTTTCCAATCGCTTGACGATGTAACACATGATTATCAATTGGGTACGCAGTATGCCAGTACCCGTGCCATGGTTGAGATTCCTGTGTTCCCACAGCAATTCTTTGACCACACCGAACTCGGCATTTTCCCCGGCCCCGACAACAGCATGAAGTTACACATTGACGCAACTTACACTGCACACACATGGAACCCAACTCCTGTCGGTCGGCGTGCTGATGACATCGGCGTGGCTGACAAGAGTAGCAACTCGGCGTATTCGTACACCATCAACAACCGGGACTACATTGAGTCGGCTACGATTTTGCGTGTTGAAAAAGTGTCCAACGCCGCTCAAATCTATGTTTCACATCCAAAGATGTTTCCCAATGCAAGCCAAACGGATGACTTTGGTAATTTAACCGACATCAATCGTTTGCGTCGTGTTTTTCTTACCAGTAACGAATGGGCTGTGTACAATAATGACCCTATCACAGATGGGTATTTGTCCGTACCGTTGAATGGTACTGGTGGCTATCACGATGGTTTTACCGAAGACTTTTTTGTGCAAGCAACCGTTGGTGCAAAACTGCACATCGGTGGAGGCTTCCGCAATGAAACCCTCATTCCAGTAGCCTCCGACCTTGAACTACCTTCATCGGATTTGGAAGCCCGTTCACCGTACTACTACGATATGGCGAACATGAAAACGCAGGGCGGAAACCTTGACTACGGCTTGCGCCAGTATGTGTCGGCTGTAGAGTTCAAGGCTGGCCCACTGGCGAATCCTCACGCACCTCGCACGGTTACCAAGTGTGCTACAACTACCATTACTCAAGCGATAGCCGCACCGAGTGGAAACACTATTATTCTCACACTGGAAGACGCTTCGCTGTTCCCCGACCCACCATTCAATCGTAATTCGTCAAATGTCATTGACATAGAAGAGGGTGACCTGTTGTATGTTGGTGAAATCATGCTTGATACGCCCGTTGAAGTGGCGTATTTCAGCAAAAATAACGCCCCAATATCGGAAAATTCCATTCTTGTTGAGCCGTTAAATGGTGTGTCCATAACGCTTGGTGACATCATTGGTGTTGAGTTTCGGCTAACAAAGGCTGGACACAACATGGGTATTCTTGATAACCCTGCAAACATCATACAGGCGGAAGGAGGTACCAGTCTTACAAAAACTGATGAGATATGGAAAGTGGTTACAGGTTCAACTATCACTGCTGGTTCTTCAACCACTTTTGAAATTACAACAACACTACCAAACCGTTTTGCTCATGCTAACACGGTTGGATTCAACGCACGCAAAGGTGATAAATTGTACATCTATTCGGGTGGTTTTCAATATGTGGGTGAAGTAAGTTCGGTAATTTCCGACTTAACACATCCTACAGCATCAAACACTGTTATAACGCTCACTGCAAACAACGCTTGTGACTTAAACAATGATGATGACCTTTTCATCAGTTCGGCCACCGTTATCCAAGAAGACTTTGATGCTATCCTCAATCGCAGTTGGTTGTACCCATATGCACAGGGTGGGCTACGCAATGGTGACACAGTATGGATGAACATGACGGTGAACAATCCGCACGCTGTGGAGGGCTTGTTTGCGAAAAGCCGTGGTGTGTTCAATGAAAACACCGTATGGAAAGGCTTCAACGGAGGGCGGGGAACCCTTGACGACAACCCAAGAAACTCCATCCCACTTGAAAACTTTTTGATTGGTAATTCATGTCTTGAAACAGCACAAAACTTTGCTCAGCATGTAAACAAGACGGTGGAAATGAATTACGAGGCTATGGGATTGGATGCCAGCCAAGCCCCTACTGTGGCCTACATTGACCCGTACCTTTCTACTGACGGTAATGCTCGTGTCTTGATGTTTGATGTAGCGCATGACCGTGAGTTTATTGCCTTCCACGACCTTCACATGCAGGTGCAATCCAGTGCGGCTACTCCTACTATTGGTTACACTCGTAACATCGCCCATGAAACTGATACCATCAAACTTGACAAGTTCCTCATTAGCACCAACGGTGGTGCGCCGCACTATTTCACTACACAGATTGATGTAGCCAATGGTTTCCCTTCACAAAACAAGTACATTCGTGCTACGCAACAATCAAAGTTTATTGAAAGTGCATACGCTCACAATGTCCCAAACACTGTCACTCATGACTTGTTGGGTAAAACCACGGCTGGTAGCGACAGTGAGTACACGCTTCTCAACCCTACATCAGCAGGTGCCAACCCGTCACGCAAGGGTAAAGGGCACGGGCACTTCGTTCACACTGGTTTATTTCACGAGCAAACAAGCAACACTCATGCAGTAGGAGATAGCAATCTTCCTCGTGTCCAACCAGCAGTTGCTTCTGTTTACTACGCTACACAAGCGCATAAATTGATTCGTAAAGCAGATGAAGGAAATGCTTTGCTGAAGAAACTGAAAAAGCATCGTGCTGACCAAGACCCCAATTTGTTTTCATTGACTGACCCAAGCACGCTGTTTGATACCCCCGATGGAACTCGTGTAATTTCGGCTTTCCTTTGTTTGAAGGGCAAACGAAACTCCTACCTTGATTTGGCAGACCACGAAGAGTCTCGCCTTGAACATCTCAAACACTGGACACAGATGGACTTCGTGCGCCGCATGACGCTTGACTTGGGTGAGGTTGGTGTCAAGGAGGGTGTCACTGACATTGAGGCGGCGGCACGAGAAATGGTGCGTATCATCAATCAAGGTGGTGCGCCTAACGGTCGTACACACGCACGACGACCATCACAGCAATACCCCGGCGAGAGTGACCGCTTTGACCTTACACGCATTGGTGTGCGTCAAGACATTGCTGATGAGAACAAAGACCCCACCTCAGCCCACATCAACGCTGACTTTGCCGCCACAGGTTCTACCTATGACCCTGCGCCGTTTTGGTATGACGACATCGCCTTTGACTCGCACGACCGTGGCTCTCACATGGGGTATGTGCGAGCGCACTTGGGTCGGGTGGTTGAGGACATTAACGGCAACGAAGGTTACAGTATCTCATCCAACTCAACCATCCCCGGTGCATCGGGTCGCAACTTTTGTGTGTGGCTTGACAACAGTAAAGGACAATCAACTTATCAACCTCAATTCCTCATTGGTCATGGTGGTCGTTTCCGCAACTTTTGGGCACAACCCGACGAGATACTGGGTGAAAACATGCACCCTGCACCTATGCCACTCAACAAGGATGGTCGTCCATTTGCACCCGTTACCACCCTGCGTGAGTATGTTGCTCAAGAAGAACCCGATGAAGCATTTACCAGCAACCACGATATTACACCCCGTAAGAACAGGGACGGCAATCCTAAAGGGCGCAACATCTCCGCTCACCTCGGTGGTATTTCTCACAACAGTGTAAACGATGAGTCGTTTGAAACTCAAAGCCCATCTACCGCATTGGTCAAGGGGCTACGACGAGGAAAGCAAGCAGTTGGTCGTATCAACTTCGGCGGTCTTGTAGCATCGGGTGTACCCGGTTTCTCACCCATTGCTGGTAAGCACGGTCTTGGGCGCAAAGGTGATGCTTCGTTTGATAAGTTGTACAATGAAGCCACAAACATTCTCACTGGTGCAACATCTTCAATTGTGAATTACAGCGGTCATGTCAACACAAATGAAGTGCTTGATGACGCTGTAGGCGATACTCCTTTGTATGGATTTCGCTTTGCAGACCACCGAGGACAAGGTTATGGAGTCCGATTTATTTACCGTAAAATGGATGAGGCGTTTGCAAACGATTTGACAACCATTCCATCCACTCTTGATGAGGAAATCTGTGTTTATTTCAATGATAGCGATGTGGCAAAAGGAGGTTTTACTCTTGGCCAACACATGGTAGGTTTGGGTGACGCAACTGGGCGGTTTGATGTTACCGGGCTTACGATAAATGATTGGCGTGGAAATCAATGGCGAGGTGTGCCTGCGCCATCAATTGCTATTGAGTGTGAAATACAGTGGGACTACAGTGCGTCATCTTTGACTGTTTCACTCGGTGCTCCTTATAATTCTGCTTCATTGGCCTTCCCCGACCATCCCGATATTCTCGGTTACATCGGTTTTCCTCGGCTAAATGGCGTTGTACAATTGACTGACCGTTTTACCAATGCTCCTGCGGGTAGTGTTGGAAATGTGTTTTCATACGAAAGTCGTACTGTAAACGATGTAACTGGTACCCATGTTTTCTATGGTGTGCGTGCAGACACATTTGCCACATCTCATTCTTTGACTGGGGATGTAATTGGAGGAAGTCGTATTGACACCGCATCCACAATGTTTGATACAGCGGATAGAGCAATGACAGGAATTATTTCACCACGAATCAACTGGACAACGCTTGTGACTGATGAGTTGATTGCGGCTGTCACGGCTGAGGCTATCAACATGACTAACCCCAATGTGCAAGACGGAGTGCCCTTTGATTGCCGACACATGTACGCCGCTGATGGGCGCACCCTCGGTGAATGGGGTGTAGCCGCTGACGCTATCCGTATTCGTGCCCATAACCCACAACATGGCGCACGCCCGTTGTCCACCATGTTTGAAGCATCACTGCACCAAGATTTGGGTATTGAAGCGGCGCACCTTGAATACGGAGAGTATAACATTCTTGACAGGGACTTTGACATTACTGCAACAAACGCAATCAATAAACCAATTTCCGATGCCGATATTGAAGACAATCATCGTAAAATTGATTGTGGTTACCTACCTCACACAGTGTTACAAATCCGTACAAAGGCTCGTGGCTTCCATGCAAATACACCTACTCCCATACTTGTGGATTCCTACAATGACCCGGTTCCTACAAAGAAATGGGCGAACAACCTCAAAGGGATAGAGTTTACATCAAAATCGGGTGACCACATTCTTCCTGCACTTGACAATGGTAAAGGAACATTCACGACTACAACTCACGACCCTTCCTCCGAAACTGTTACAATGACGCTTAGTGGTACTGAGCGTATTACACACATGATAAAACCCGGCAATACATTTGCCATCAGCCCAAGTCGTGCCAACATTGCAGGTTTTGGTGAGTTGAAACGCATATGGCATGGGATGAAAAAATACGCTTTGATGCAAAGTGGTAGTGTTGCATTGGGTGAATTGATTGCAAATGATTTTGAACAAAGTGACGAGTTTAACGAAGAGTTTGGTAGCGGTACAGTAACAAAAACTGGACTTATCATGACCAACGCAGACAAACAGTTCAGCGGTATGAGGTTATATGGTAGCGTTGAAAGTGAGCCTATCACCTACTTCAAAGGCGGGCGGGACAGCACCGACCACAGTGTACCACTCTACTTTGGTGGCGGATTCAGTGGGGTGGTGCTGGATGTCAACGACGGCTCGCAAAACGATTACTCGTCATTCTACACGCACCCGTATTCTACCGGCCCGACAGGTACAGCGGGCATACAGAACGCTAACGAAATTAGCACAGCGTATGCGCTGGTGGACTGTAACGCCCTGCTTGCATTCTTCCCCGGCACCCCGCTTCTCAACCAGCATCGTGGTAGCATCAACCCGCCAGCATTCAACCAAGACAATGTACTATCTCCCGACTTTGACGCTGGCACATTGGTAAACCTCGGTGCCAATCCAAGTCATGTGACAGCACGCTACTCCGCTGGTATTGTGCGTCAACGACCTGTCCCGCTGGTCATTCGTATGCCACACCAAACGGCACGGTATCGTGATTACAAGGATAGCACTCCTTACTTCACCACCTATCTCATCTATGGACCCGGCCAAGCATTCCCATTCAATGAGACAGCCATCGGTACGCTTGGCGACAGCGAACCCCACCCCGGCTATGTCGTGACGACAGGGAACACTTGGAGCAAGGTGCCCCACAGTCAAAACTTACCCAACGAGATTACCAACAACGACAACGATTATGGCCCACCCGATACCACTTATCAGTCTCGTCGCCAGCGTTTCCATTGGCAAACAACACTCAACTGGTCGCCAGCGCAAGGCACACCAAACATTGGTGATGCGGGTGGAGCAGGGTACGGATTGATTCAACGCCCCGAACATGGCCACCATTACGGACAGCACTTCATCAATCCAGTGGCAAACTTGGTCAACGCAAACAGTGAGGCTGACTTCAAGAAGGCTCACCCATACCAACACTGCGCTATCGGCTACTACGGTATCGCCATGAGTGCCGATATGACCTTCCACATGGACGGTGGGTATCACCCCGGCGGCTCGTGGATGGATAACCAAATGGCATTCAACCCACAAATGGAGAAGAGCGACTTCCAATTGAGTAAAATCAATGGCAATCTCGTTCATCCTACAGCCTTCCGTGTTTCCGGCCCATTAGCAACCAGTGTGCTGGATGGTGCGCTTGGTGAAAGTGCGAGTGATTTTAATCGTGAAATTATCGCTGTTGACGGTACACGCTGTCAAAACGGTGAGGAATTAGCGACTATCATCGGCCAAGCCATTAACGAAAACCCCGGCAAGGGCGCACTCAAAGCCATGGGTGGTACCTTCATGCCGAGTATGGGCAACGCCCAACGCCAAGACCGCTATGGGTGGATTGAACTTGATTGGAATCAAGTGTACAACAATGACACTGCATCCTCATCACAGTCGTACATTGAGGGTACAATGACCAGCGGTACACAGGCGATGCTTGAGCAAATTCCTGCTTGTGGGTGGATTCGTACCGACGATGGTGGCCGACCTGTTCACGGTACCCCTACTTGTCCAGCCTTTGCACCGTATCACTCTCGTGAAGTGTACGATAGCAGTGGTACATGGACAGTGCGATTTTGGCTTGCTCCAAACCGAATCACGGGTAAAGCACAGTTTGAGGACATCACATCGTGGAATGACAAATGTGCTGGCACAACTCCAATCACTGTCCCATCGTTCAACCCAATTCCACCACCACCACCCGCTCTTCCCGACCCACTGCCTACCAAACTCTTCGTTTGGAGCAAGTCGGGTGTTCATTACTACAACAACGAAAACGCCACAGCCCGTGACCACATGACCCGTGTTCACTTTAGTGGCCTTGTG
>Ga0208644_1000070_pt1 | contig 60352 bp, 79 predicted proteins | sample VirMetDEL_Nov_18_FD_184517 | JGI IMG/M metagenome (GOLD analysis project Ga0208644, IMG submission 184517) | Aqueous microbial communities from the Delaware River and Bay under freshwater to marine salinity gradient to study organic matter... | ecosystem: Environmental > Aquatic > Marine >...
GATCACGCTCTGTATGACGTTCTGCGTGGAGTACAGTCGCGGCTTGAAAGCAACAATACAGACGCTCAGGTTACTACTGACGCTGGATTGACTGCCTTCAACAGCAACGGTTTTCAAGTTAACACGCTGGCACAAGTGAATACCAACGCCGCTACCTATGTTGGCTGGCAATGGAAAGCGAACGGCGCTGGCGTAAGCAACACGGACGGCTCGATCACTTCGTCTGTCAGCGCGAATACGACTGCTGGCTTCTCAGTCGTCACTTACACCGGCACTGGAGCGAACGCGACTGTTGGGCATGGGCTTGGTGTGGCACCAAAATTTATTATAGTAAAATGTTATTCTGCTGCTAACGATTGGGCGGTTTATCAAGCAAGTAACACGTCTGCGCCGGAGACTGACTATTTGTTACTCAATAGCACAGCGGCGACTGCGGATGACGCAACATATTGGAATGATACGGCTCCAACATCTTCTGTGTTCAGCATCGGGACAAATGCAGATGTAAACACAAATACAGCTACATACGTCGCCTACTGCTTCGCCGAAGTCCCCGGCTATTCCAAGTTCGGTTCCTACACCGGCAACGGATCGGCTAATGGGCCATTTGTCTGGTGCGGTTTCCGTCCAGCCTACGTGATGATTAAGCGTTCGGATAGCGCGGGAGAATGGCATATCTATGATACAGCTCGCCGCACAATCAATACCGTCACAAACTGGCTGAACGCCGACACTAACGGAGCGGAGAGCGGCGCTGGGAATAACCCTGTCGATTTTCTTTCAAGCGGCTTCAAGCTGCGGTCAAGTGACGGCAACACAAACGCCAGCGGCGGAAATTACGTTTTCATCGCCTTCGCGACCCGCCCCTTCGGCGGCTCTGGCGTATCACCGGCAAAGGCTCGATAAACTATGCGATTTTTAATGATATTTATTGTAGTACTACTATGAATAAACTAGGATTAAAATTGATACTATTTTTATTAGTATTATTAGTATCAATAATTTGTGTAGTCCAGAGTAAAACTTTAGCGCATGACCATGAAAAACCAAATTTAAATGATTGGTATTTATCTTTAAAAGTGCCAAGTGATGGATTAGCTCTTTTAAAAGGTTCTTCTTGTTGTAATGAACAAGATTGTAAACAAAGAGTATTTACTCCAATTGCGCCAGGAATATTTAGCGTTATAGACGAAAATACAGGTAATACTGTTATATTTACGGAACAAATGAGAATTACAGATCAGACGGTTATTGAACAAAACCCATATTTTCAATTAACAACTTGTATTTATAATGGTAAACCAGTGTGTTATGTATTTGGAAAAACGGGTGGATAAAATAAAATATATGAAATATAAAATAATTGATGATGATCCTCTTTATTTAGTTGTAGCTGTATTACTAATGTTTACTGCCAGTTTAATTTTAGCTTCTATAATGAGTTATTAAATTTTTAAATTTAATCAATTTAGTATATAATTAATATTATATATCTACTTATTTATACATTTTTTTTGTATATATTTAACAATAAAGGATAAAGGTTTCTATGTGGAAATATCAAAATAAGGTAATTCGTCCTGGTCAAGGATGGACTGACGTATACGGAGTACAGCATCCTGGAAACTGGATTAGGTGGTCTGCTGCTGAAAAAGCTGCTAAGGGACTTGTTGAAATTATTGAACAAACTCCTCCGGATGATCGGCTTTATTCCTGGTCTAGAAATGCAGACGGTAGTGTAACTTCAACTCCTAAAGAAGTTGAGGACAAAACCGTTGTAGACGCTGAAGGTTATCCAGTGATTGATCCTAAGACTGGTAAACAACTTGTTCAAAAAGGGATTAAATCTAATCTTATTGAACAAGTTAAAATTCAGCAAGGTCAGTTATTAAGTTCAACTGATTGGGCATATATTCGTAAACAAGACACAAATATTGATATTCCAGAAGCTATTCAACTATATCGAAATAGTGTGCGTTTAACTGCTGCTTTAATGGAAGATGCTATTAATCAGGCTAAATCTATTGAAGATATTGAAGCATTATTTGTAAAATATTCAACGAATAACAATAATGTAATGATAAAGACAGGTATTCTTTACGATTGGCCTACGATGTAAAGTTAAACTGCACATAAAATAATTAATTTAAATTAAAGGACGAATATCTAAATGGCTAGTACTTTTACTTCCAATATTCGATTAGAACTACAAGCTGATGGAGAAAATCCTAATAGTTGGGGTAGTATTCTAAATCAAAACGTAATTGATCTTGTAGATCAAGCTATTGCTGCATATACAACTGTAGCTTTATCGACAAGTGATGTTACTTTAACTGCCCTCAATGGTCAGACTGATCAATCACGTTCTCCATTTTTAGAATTAACTGGTACTGTATCTAGTTCTTTAAATCTTATTATTCCTAATAATTCTAAAAGTTATATCATTAATAATACGTGTACTTTTGAAAATAGTTCACAAATTACAGTTAAAACTTTAACTGGTCAAGGCAGTATTGTCAGTCCAGATTCAACTATTCTTTATGTTTGCGATAGTGTCTCTGTTTTTCCATTAACTGAAACTTCAGGCGTTTACGCTTTTCTTTCAAGTCCAAATACATTTACAGGTACAAATACATTTACTAGCGCCGTTACAGTTAATGCACCTTTTGCAGTTAGTGCAAGCGCAACTTTTTCAGGCCAGACAAATCTAACAGGCCAGACAAATCTAACTAGCACAACTAATATTTCTGGTGTTACTACATTTAATAGTCAAGTTATTGGTGCCTTAACAACGCTTACAGATGCAACAAGTGTAGCTGTTAACTTTGCAAATGGTAATCATTTTCTATTGCAATTAACTTCTGCTGTAGGTGCTAGCCGTACACTTGAAAATCCCTCTAATGCTACAATTGGACAAGTTGGACATATTTATATTATTCAAGATGTTTCAACTGGTTCTCGAACTCTGTCTTTTGGAGATAGTTATAAATTTGCAGGAGGTACAGTTCCTACAATTACAGCATCTATCGGATCAGTAGACTTACTTGTTTATAGTGTTCGTGGTGTCTCAGTTGTTGATACATTAGCTGCTCAAGATTTAAAAGTATAAAGAAAAATAGGTATATACACATATAAATGCCTAGTTCAAGTTCAAAATTTTTTAAATTAAATTTTCGTCCTGGCTTTCATCGAGAATCAACTCAGTATTCAGAAGAAGGTAGCTGGTATGACGGAGATAGGGTACGTTTTCGTGAGGGTCGGCCAGAGAATATTCGTGGTTATCAGAAACATACTTCGACAGCTATTATAGGAACTTCACGAGATTTACAAACTTGGATCAATAATAATACTGAAAAGTTAATTTCTACCGGAACAGAACAAAGATTAAATATTTTTTATAATGGAACTAACTACGATGTAACTCCAATTATTTCGACTGTTTCAGTTGAAGCTGGTGTTTTAGGTAATTTTAATACAAGTGCTGGATCATCTTTAGTAGAAGTTAGCTTAACTAACCATAACACAAGTGTAGGTGACTGGATTTATTTTACCAGTGCTTCTATCAATGGTTATGAGGCTGTGCATGATTTCGCCACTTCTGCCTTTGGCGGACCAACTTTTCAAGTTGCAAGCGTAGCTGGATTAAATAATTTTTATTTTTCACTTAATTCTGTAGCAGCTTCTACAGAAACGAATATGGGTAACGCTACCCTTAAATTTTTATTAAAAACTGAGCAAACAAATAATATTCAAGGGTTAGGTTATGGTGCTGGTGTTTATAATGCTGGTGTTTCAATTACAAATGAACGCGCTTGGTCAGCACCAGCACAATTCTCTAACATTGTATTTTTAGCTAATCAATGGTCTTTAGACAACTGGGGTGAAGACCTACTAGCAGTTCGTCGTGGTTCGCAATTATTTCACTGGGATGCGGATGCTAGTATTTCACCAGTTCGAGCATCAATTGTAGGAACAGGACCATCTAAAATTAACAGCATTGTCGTGTCTCCAAACGACAGACACGTTATTGCATTAGGTACAAACGAATACGCTACATCAATCTTTAATCCACTTTTACTTCGTTGGTCGGATCAAGAAGACTACACGAATTGGACACCATCAATTTCAAGTACATCTGGTGAACTACAACTTATTGACGGTACAAAAATTGTTGGTGGTATTCGTTCTAGAAATACTATTCATGTTTGGACTGATAAAGCACTTTATGGTCTACAATATACTGGACCACCATTTATTTTTAATCTCCAACAGTTAGGTTCTAATTGCGGTTTACTAAGTCCACACGCTGCTGTTGCAGTAAATGGAATTTCGTATTGGATGGGTTATAATAATTTCTATGCGTTTAATGGTCAAGTTCAACGTCTAGATTGTACTATTCGTCGTTATTTATACGACAGTTTTAATATGACACAAGCTGATAAAGTTTATGCTGGAGCTAATTCAGAATTTAATGAAGTTATTTGGTTATATCCTTCTAGTGGTTCAAACGAACCAAATAATTATGTAATTTATAATTATGCTGAAAATCATTGGGTTTATGGCTCAGGATTTTTCACAACATTTGAAGATCGAGTAGTTTTTGATAATACAATTACAACTGGAGCAATTAATTCTTTAGAAAATAACTATTATTGGGATAATGAACCAGTGTCAGTCTTTACGGGAGACGGTTCTGCATTACCGTCTTATGTAGAATCTGCTGATTTTGATATTACAGATGGCGATGACATTATGTTTATGGATAAGGCTATTCCAGATTTTACAATTAATCACGGTTCTTTAAAGTTTTCAATTAAAACTAAAATGTATCCAGCCGGTACTGAAATTGAAAAAGGACCATATGTGATTAATGTAGGAACACAGAAAATTGATTTACGATCTAGAGGTAGGCAAGCTGTTGTTCGAGTTTCAACAGCAGATTCAGGAACAAGCTGGAAATACGGTAGTATTCGTTTAGCTCTTCAAGCGGACGGAAAACGCTAATGGCTCTATATCCAGAACTTCCATATTATGCGGATATAAGTAAAGTTGAATTAAAAACTTTATATCAAGATATGGTTAATTATGCAGCACAATTAAAATTTTTATTGGAACAAAGAGACAGCCAGTTGCAGTCTACTCCTACTTCTAAAATTTATGCAGTAGTTACTGTATCTAATATTGGTCGTGCTGCTGGTGGAGATATAGCTTTTTCAGTTAGTTCAAGTAAGTTTAAGGGTTTTGTATCAGGAACGGGTTGGGTGGATTTTAATTAAATGTATAACAATAATAATAATCCATTTCAAATTATGTTTGATTTAGTTAATAACAGTACTTTTATTAATAATGTAAACAAGGGTATTACAGTACCTCCTGATTATTTTGGATCGAAAACAACAGAAGGCATGGCATATTCCAAAGGATCATTGTATAATAAACACAATACAATGGTAGCAGATATGACAAAGCCACAATCAAATTATATGAATTTAAACGGAGTTAAATAGCGGGTTATGGCAACAGTAATTAATAGTTCTGCACCATACGGTGGATTAGCAAACTTAATGGCTTTAAAAGGTCGTATGGGAGATACTGAACTTGTCCATATGTCCAAACCAGAAATTGCTGGATTAGCCTCATTAGGTAAATTAACAATTAATCCAAGCACTGGCCTACCTGAAGCTTTTAGTTTAAAAGGTCTATTACCTGTAGCTGGCGCGTTAGCCGGTAGCGTATTATTTCCCCCGCTAGCTGGGTCATTGGGGATGTCTTCACTAGCAACAGGATTTTTAGGGTCTTCTATTGGCGCTGGATTGGGTGGTTTTGCTGGTGGCCTATTGGGAGGGCAGTCCACCGGAGATGCGCTTCTAGGAGGCGCTATGTCCTTTGGAACTGGTATGCTTTTAGGTGCGTCAGGTCTGACAGGTCAATCGATGATTGGTACTGAAGCAGCAAACCAAGCAGCAACAGCAGCAGCAGCGGGAGCAGAAGCGGCTGGTTCTGGAATTACTACTCAACCCGCACTTTCTGGTATGACTTACGGAGAGGGAATGCTTCCCGGTGGTTATGATGCGTATACACAACTAGCAAAAGAATTGCCTTCTGGTATTACTGCCGGAGAGGTGCCATTGATGACACCAATACCAGTAGCCCAACCAGCACCAGTATCTCCAGGTAGTCCAGGAATAAAGCCTGAACCTCCAAAAGAATTATCTTGGTGGGATAAATATATTTCTCCAGATCGTCCAAGTCTTGCTGCTGACGCTAGTATTATAGAAAAGTATACTCCAATTGCTGCTGTTGGAACTGGTGCGTTAGGTTTGGCTGGATTGGCAATGGAACCTGGAGAAGCTCCTGATACAACACAACAAATGGCTATGATGGCTCCCCGTGAAACAGGCTATGGTACTCAGCGGCTAGTTGGTGGTACTCCGCGAGGCAATGTTCCAATCTCAGAACAAGCAGCTTTAGATGTAGCTTTAGGTCGTTCTCCTAAAGAACCTTATTTAGACCCATATCGTTACGCGGCACAGGGTGGTTTAGTTGGACTAGCTAACGGTGGTATGCCTTCTTCTCAAAGCGCATTTTCAAATACTATGGATTTAAATTATAATAATCAACCATCACTTCGACAAAATGCCGCTAATCAAGCTATGGGTATGTTTAAAAGTGCTACAGGTAATACAGCATCGACTAATCCAATGATTGATATGGTTGAAAAAAGTGGCGCTATGGATTTGCGTAATTTATTTAATCTTGAGCAAACTATGCGTCAACAACCACAAATGGTTCAACAATTTTTAGGTCAAGGACAGACACCGACACCTGTTGCTCAACAAGCGCAGTTACAGCAACAGCCTCGTCAGCAAGTCCTTCCATATGGTTTAACATCACAACCAGCAGCAATGCAACAAACAGGTACGCCAATTGGACAGGGTGGTAAGGGTTTTGGAAATCTATCTGGTTTAGCTGAAGGCGGTGAAGTAGCTCAACCTGAAACTCCTGAAGGAAATGGTAAATATTTTGAAGGTCGAGTTGTATCTGAAACTGGCGGGGCAGACGGAATGTCTGATGATGTTCTGTTCGAGGTTGAGGGAGATAATCCAGACAAAGCATTATTAAGCCGTGACGAATACGTAATTCCAGCAGATGTTGTCGCTATTTTAGGTAATGGTTCTTCAAATGCCGGATCGGAAAAGTTAGATCAAATTATTCGTAGTATTCGTAAAAAGGCTTATGATACAGAGAAACAACAAAAACAAGTTGATTTTAAAGGTCTACAAAGTATTATGATGTCAAAGAAGAATGAAGCTGCTTAGAATTGAAACAAATGCTATTGCCGTTACTTGGCCTTATATAAAAGAATATGTCGAGAAACCTTTAAAAAGAAATACTGGAGAAAGCACATTAGAAGATGTTTTCAATTCTTTATTACGAGGTCAAGCAAATTTATGGGTTGGTGTTGAGGATAACGAAGGAATTATTGGAATACTAATTACTGAGTTTATTTTTTATCCACAATATAAAGCATTATGTTTAAAGTATGTCGGAACAAAGCCGCATACAATAGATAAATGGTTAGATTATTCCTGGCAACCAGATTCTCCAATTTTGGAGTATGCTAAACAAAATCAAGTTAAACGTATCGAAGGCTGTGCTAGAGATGGCTGGCTAAAATTAATCGAAAAATACAATTTTAAAAAATATTATACTGTTGTAACAAAGGACTTGGATTAATATGAATATTACTGTTGTTGATAACCAAATTATGGATACTCTTTCCATTGCAGAAAAGATTTGTCTTTTCAATGCTCTTTATCGTGATCTAGCAAACCGAGGTTTAGATGGCGACACTGAACTTGCTCATGTTAATGCAGCGGAAATGGAAGTATTACGTAATATGGGAGGATCGGGGACAATTAACCCTATTACAGGTCTTCGTCAATTTGGTGGTGGCGGTTCGCCTCCCCCACCTCCCCCAAGCACTCAGACAGTAACTCAACAACAGACAATTCCTGACGAATTAAAACCCTATATTACAGATATTCTATCTAAGTCTCAGGCTATTCAGGAAAAGCGTACACAAGAAGGCTATCAGCCATATCCAGGTCAGCAGATTGCATCCTTTACACCAGAGCAACAGCAAGCTTTTCAAGGTGCAGCCAATATACAAGGACTAGGCACACAATATTTTGATCCTGCTGCACAACTTGCAGCATCTTCCGCAATGGCTCCAACAGCAGGAGCCGTAAGCCAGTATATGTCTCCATATATGCAAAATGTGGTAGATATTCAGCAACGTGAGGCAATGCGGCAAGCTGATGTAGCTAATCAGCAGTTAGCAGCACGGGCTGTAGGTGCTGGTGGTTTTGGTGGAAGCCGTCAAGCAATTCTAGAAGCTGAACAGCAACGCAATCTACAACAACAGTTAGGCGATATTCAAGCTAAAGGTTTGGCATCTGCTTATGAAGATGCACAAAATCGTTTGGCTGCACAACGTCAACGTGAACTAGCAGCAGGACAACAGTTTACATCTTTAGGGCAGCTTGTGCCACAACAACGTCTACAAGAACTTAGTGCATTAGAAGCTGTAGGCGCGCAAAAACAAGCACAATCTCAACAGGCTATTAATCTAGCTCAACAGCAATATGAAGCAGAACAAACATTTCCAGAACGTACTCTGCAACAATATTCATCTATTATTCGTGGTTATAATCTCCCACCATCAACACAAGCACAAACTGTAGCGACTACACCAGCACCATCTTATCTACAACAGGCGGCTGGTCTAGGTATGCTAGGTGCTGGTTTATTTGGTGCGTTTAAAGCTAAAGGTGGACAAATTAAATCAAATAATGACAATGTTGGGCTGTCTTCCCTGAAAGCAGTTGCTTCTAAAACAATTCGTCGCCAAGATGGTGGTGGATTAACTCAATTTGAACTTCTACGTCAAATGAGCGATCAAGAGTTAATGGGAGCATTAAAAAACCCAAAATTTTCACCTACTATTGTTAATCAAGTAATTAACGAACGTCCTAAATTTCGTTTCTATCCAGACTCTTCTCTTCTACTAGGTAATTCAAAGTCTCGTGCTTTGGCTGCTGAAAGACTTGCACTAAGCAATACTGGTAGAGCTAGTGCTGGTGAAATTGATTTTTCACAATATATTCCAAAAAAAATTGGTCCTGAAGACTTTGTTCCAGAACCACTAAGCAATACTGGTGGAGCTAGTGCTGGTGAAATTGATTTTTCACAATATATTCCAAAAGAAGTTGGTCCTGAAGACTTTGTTCCAGAACCACTAAGGAATACTGGTTGGGCTAGTGCTGGTGAAATTGATTTTTCACAATATATTCCAAAAGAAGTTGGTCCTGAAGACGAACCACCAAGTAGACGTCAACAAGTTGTTAAACCAATTTCTGGACAAGTTTATGAAGAAGCTCTTGGAACTGAACCAAAATTTGGTAGTGGTAAAGTTTCTACCTCACCTGTAACAAAGACAGACAAGGGACAAGTTGTGGCTACTAATCCATTCTCTGAATATGACTCACAGTTTGAAAGTGGTGAGCAACTTATTTCAGAATTAAAGTCATTAAGTGAAAAGAAAAAGGGATTACTTGAAGATCAGAAAAAGGGACTTAGTTCTGATCGTTGGATGGAACTAGCTAATCTAGGTTTCAATGTTTTAAGTCAGCCGGGTGGACAGACATTCTTACAAGCTTTAGGTAAGGGTGGTAAGGAAAGTAATATTCTAGGTAATCTATCTAAACTTAATAAAGAAGAACGTCAGATTGCTATGAACCTAGCTGAAACTGATGTTGATACTTTAACTAAAGTTTATGGTATTGAGCGAGATATGGCACAACAAGTTCGTGAAAATGTTAAACTTGATTTACTTGGTCAAGAACTTGATATTAAAATTGCTACCGCCAAGACTGATCAGGAGAGAAAACGTTTTCAGAATTTGAAAGATGTTTTGGAGATGCAAAAATCAAGGCAGGAAATGCAGGGAAGTAAAGCACCAGCATTGACTAAAGAGGAAAGTGAAGATTTCACAAAAGCTATTCAAAAATATAAACAAACTAACGTGTATGATCCAGGCATAATTTTTGGTGATACGAACAAGAAGGCAGAATATCCACGAGAAGTTTCGTTAGTATTATCTAAAATGGGTCTTACTAAGATAGCTGACCAGCAAAAATATATAGACAAGGCACTAGAAGACCCTAACTTTGTATTAGCTGTAAAAAATCAATATAGAGTTCTCAGGTCTTCTCAACCTACTAATGCAGACCCACTATCAACAGCTATAGCAAAGGTATTGCCTGTTAAACGTATTTTTCTTAATTAGCATTAGAGTTTAACATTAATAAATATGGCAACATTAACTAATACAGCAACTAAAGCCATTCAGGATTTATCTTCATCAGAAGATGATCAAGTACCTGGAGTTGACTTTTCGCAAGTTATTGAAAGGTTATTTGAGCGAGAAGGCGGTGAAGCCAATTTACCGGGCGACAGAGGTGGTCGTACTAAATTTGGTATTTCTTCTGTCTTCAATCCTGATGTTGACTTAAATAATCTAACTAAAAAACAAGCTACCAATATTTATAAGAAGCGTTATTGGGATACAATTAATGCTGATAAACTTCCATCTAATATTCGTGAAATGGCTTTTGACTCGGCTGTTCTACATGGTGTTAGTTGGACTAAACGTGCATTAGCTGAATCTAAAGGTGATCCAGAAGCTTTAAAAAACTTACGTTTGGATCGTGTAGAACAAGCTATACGAGGAAACCCTGCTAATGAAAAGTTTCGCCGTGGCTGGGAAAATAGAATTAATAGTTTTATAACTCCTTCTACAGAAGGTGACGAAGTTGCTGGTTTATCTAGCGAAGGAGATACTGCTCAAGAAGAAATCCCTAGAAATATTTCAAGCAATTTGATTGCTCAAGCAAATATTCCACAATCTGGTAGTGAAGTTATGTCTGATGCTCCAGATGAACAAGCACTTCAAAATATTATTAATTTTGATCCAAAGTTTTACAAACTTATTGGTATGAATCCTGACGAAGCTATTCCTTTACTTTTAGACAGACAAAAGAGAATACAGGAACTTTCACAACCAAAACCAGAATTAGATATAAATCAATTATTATCTATGGATACTGAGGAAGCGATCAATGTTTTGCTATATGGTAAATCTGGTCAGCTACCTAAGCTAGAGCAACAGCAACAACAGCAGCAACAGCAGCCTGAAGAAATTGAAAAAATTGAAATTTATAAAGACCCAGATTCTTTCTTTAGTGGAGTAGGTCGTTCTTTTAACGAATCTCAAAAAGGTATTGCTGAATTTGCGGGAGTTTTAGGACGTATTTTTAATTTTCCAAGTTTAGAAGAATGGTCTAAAAATGTAGTTGCTCAACAACAAGAAGATATTGAGAGCTATGGTCAACCTACCAGAACCGCTTCCTTTACTAAAGGATTAGAAGAAATTGGAACATCCTATAAAGAAAAAGGTGCTTGGGAGGCAATGGAACGTGGCGGCAATCTTTTAAAAGATATGTTAGCTTCCGCAACTGGATCACTGTTGCCAGTTGTTGGCGCTGGTGTTGCTGCCGCTGCTACTGGTGCAGCTATGACTGCCGTTGGTATTCCAGGCGCTGGCATACTAACTCTTCTTTCACCATTTTTAGTTGGTACTGCTATTTTTGGAGGACAAGTTAGAGAGGAAGCTATCAACACTGGAGCATCCCCTGAAAAAGCCGATGCAGCAGCATTAATTGTGGCACCTATTGGCGGTATTTTAGATAGATTTGGTGCTGCTTCAATTATTTCTAATTTAACTAAAGGTTTAGGAAAGGAAGCTGTTATAGAGGCAGCCGCTACTCAGGTGGGGAAAGAGGCTGCTAAAACCGCTGTTGAAAAGGCTTTAAGTTTTAGTAAAAAGGTTGTTACAGGCGGTACGAAAGCTGCTCTTAAAGAAACGGGTACAGAAATGTCCCAGGAAGCCTTGCAAGTAGCTGCTGCTGGTGTAGCTGCCGATAAAGGTCTTCAACCACTTGAAGCTATGGAATATACTAATCGTTTAATTGACGCTGGTGCTTTAGGCTTTATAGGAGGTAAAGCTTTCGGAACTGTGTCTGAAATGACTGCTCTTAAACTTGAACGTGATATGGCTAAACGAGCCGAAGAAGTTGAAAAAATACAAGAACAAATGCAAAAAGCGTTTCCAGATCATGAAACTGAAATTAGTAGTAATTTTGGAATTTTAACCAGTTTAAGTCAATCTAAAAAATTAAGAGAAAATAGAGGACAATTGGCGAATATCTATAGAAGCGCCATAAGTCCACTATATCAATTAGCTCGTCGTAGTGAAACTGGAGCAAGGATTGTCAATTATCTACAAAACTATCCTAATAAAGTTAGTTCAGAGTTTGGAAAATATTTTGAGCAATTGGAACCACTATTTTTAAATTTAAAACGATCATTCCGTATTCCATTAATTCAAAAAGAAATTCCTAAGCAAATTAATAATCGCCTACTTAAAGTTTTACAAACTGGAGAGTTAGATGCAGATAACAATATTAATGAAACTGCTTCTAAAATACGTGAAATTCTAGGTACAGTTAGAGAAGAAGACATTGATCCTGTGACTGGTACTGTTAAACCTGAAGTTAAATTAACTTTGGAGGATGTTAAGAGTGCTGTTTTTGATGGTAAGGCTATTGATTCATTAAAAGACGGTTTAAATAACCAATCAGTTTCTCTAAATACTTTTTATGATATTCAACAAGCAATTCAGAAACTATCTAATGATTTTAACACTCGTTTAAAAAATGCGCCTAACGAAAGTGAGGCTATTAAGAAAAGTGTTATGTCTAGTAATAGTTTTAAAGAACTGGTAAATAAAACCATTTTTAAACCACGTTTATCTGGTTTAGCTCAGAATTTTGCTGAGGCAAATCCAGATTTTTCTTATGTTCAAAATTATTTTCCACGAATCCATAAAACTGGAGTATTGAATAATAGAAAACGTACAAAAGTTTTAATGGATCGAGGAAAAACTCGTCAGGCTGCTTTATCTATTTCAGAAAACATCGAAAAGAACGATGGTATTTATGATTTTAAAGAAGGAGAGTTACCTCCCATTGGACAAAAGGAACGTAAAAAATTAACTTCTTATGAAATAGATGCCGAAAATAAACGTAAATTAACGGAGGAAGATGTCCAGGCTTTACAGGAGGCGGGGCTAATGGAAACTGACGTACCGGCTGTTCTAAGTAAATATATCTTAGACGCCGCTCGTCGTTCTGTTGGTAAAGAACTTGCTGATAATTTAAATAAAGAATTATCTGGAATGTCGTCTAAAGACATTACGCCTGTTGAAGTTGATATTATTAAAGATATTTATAGTGCTACTCAACATAACTATAAACCTTTAAAAGATAAAAATATTCAAAATGCTCAGAAATGGCTTTTAACTAGCCAATATATTTTAAAACTTCCACTTGCTGGTATTACATCTTTATCTGAACCATTACTAATTCTATCTAGAATATCTCCTAAATATGCTTTATTTGGCGCAAGCAAAGGAATTTATAATGCTTTACGTTCAGGATTAAGAACAGTATTTCCAAAGCTGCCTAAATTACAACAAGAGAAAATATTAACAAGTTTCTTGGAAGGTGCAGATGGTATACTAGCTGAACGCTTTGGAGATATTTCAGGAGTTACTGCTGCTCGAAAGATTACTAATGCATTTTTTAAAGCTACGTTATTGACTACGGTTACACAAATTAGTCGGGACATGGCTTTTCAAGCTGCTCGTATGCAAATGAAGAATGATCTTAAAATTATACGTAAGGTTGAAGGACCACTTAAAAAACCAAAAACAATTGAGTATATAAAGGCAAAGCGTCGTCTACTAGAGCAAGGTTTAGTTGAACCTAATAGCGACATTCTTCAAGACTGGGCTAATGGTCAATTAGAAGTAGACCCTGATATTATTCGTCAGTCAATGGCGAAAACAGTAAACGAATTTATTATGTCTCCAAATGCAGTTAATCGTCCATTATGGATGAGTAATCCACATTTGGCTTTAGTTGCTCAATTAAAAGGTTTTATGTTTACTTTTGGTAATGTTGTAGGTGGCCGTTTTTGGAGAGAGGTGATTGTGCCTACTCTTAAAGGACGAGTACCGGATGCAGCGATGTTACAATATGGAATTGCTTTAGTTGCAATTATGGGAATGTCCATGTTTCTTCAAGGATTAAAAGACGAAATTAGATACGGCGATAAATCTTCCGAAAGTCCGTTTTCAAAAATGGATGGTTCAGAACAAATAATCCATTCTTTATTAAGTACTAATATTTTAGGAGGTTTTGGATTTTTAGTAGATGCACTAGAAGCAAAAAAATACGGCTCAAGTTTCTGGCCCGCACTATTAGGTCCAACAGCATCTACTATTGAAGGTTTAGCCTCTGGCGCATATAACTACACTATAAACGATAAACCTAGACAAATGGCTAGAGAAATTGCAAATCTACTACCATTTTTATCTATGATACCAATTGCCCGTGACGTAAAAAAGGAAGCGGTTGATACTTTTGAAGAAAAATTAAAAAATATTCGTTCAACTATAGTTAATTAAAATAGAGTATTTAAAACAAAATGTTAGAAAATGGTACAGCTTTCCTTTGGAATTTTCTATTAAGCTGCGTATCTGGAATGATATTGTGGTGGGTAAAAGGAGTTACCGGAAACATTGATGACTTGCGTTCAAATTTAAGCAAAACTCGTGAGCAATTGGCTCGTGAGTATGCTTTAAAGGAAGACGTTGAAAATGATATTAATAAAATTTTATCTAGATTTGATCGATTAGAGACTAAATTAGATAAGCTCATGGAGAATGTTGTTAACAACACACATCATTAAAATGTCATCTAAATGGAAATATTTTTCGGAAAATGAACTTAAATGCAAAGGTACTGGCCGTTGCCTTATGGATGAAAGTTTCATGGATCAACTTATTGAACTTCGGGAAGCTTTTAATAAACCTATGATTATTACATCTGGATACCGTTCAAAAGAATATAACGATAAGATTGGAGGAGCTAAAAATTCAGCACACCTATATGGTCGTGCAGTAGATATTCAAGTGTCTGGGAAAGACGCTTTGGAATTAATTAAATTATCTCTTAAATTAAATTTTACGGGTATTGGCGTATCACAAAAAGGACCGATCAATTCAAGGTTCATTCATATAGACAACATCGAAGAAAATGATATATCAGGTATAGTTAGGCCAACAATTTGGAGTTATTAGCAGTATACATATTTAGGCGAGGAAGGGGAAAGACCTAGTATGTAAGTAAGTGAGGGGGAGATGATTATTCAGTCTCCTCCTCTTTCGTATCTACAAAGTCTTCTGCGTTTTCCGCATACTCCTTTTCCATGTCTTCTATCTCTAACTCTTCCTGAACTTCCTCTACCTCTTCCCGAACTTCCTCCACCTCTTCCTCTTCTTCCTGATTAGTATCTGACTCTAAAGAATCATCAAGTGATTTGTCATCTTCAGTTTCCTCTAACTCTAAAATCTTATTAAACCATTCGCACTTCATTAGAATTTTTAGGCTACGCTCTTCCCCTAGAATATTCAAACAATTAACAATATCAGTCTCTAATTGATCGACGGTTTTATGAACTACCTCGTCTTCCTTTGTTCTAACTTTAGCAAGAAGTTCTAGTGCCTTTAACGCGCTATTCGTGTGATTGTTATTCTTAGCTACATTGTACTGATCTTCCAGTTCCGAAACGACATCAATACTTGTCTCTAGCTCAACTTCTAGATTTTCAATTCTTTCTAAGACATCCTGATTATGGATCAGTCTATGTCCTTGGTTATAGGCAGACCGCTCGGAGTAACCAGCAGCCTTTGCAGCCTCAGTTGCGTTGCGATAGACCACATACGCTTGGGCAAACTTCTCTTGTTGAGGCGTTAGTTCTTTGCTTGCCATAATTAATCTTTAAGGTTATTTCTAGCTACACCCTGCCACTTCTCTACAGTACGCATTGTGCCTAGTCCCAGGAGGGCCATAATTAGGCTTACAAGGCCATCAGTATCTAGTGCGGGTAGGGTTAAGGATGGGTCTAAAACAGCCACCAGCCAGCCAAAAATAGGCGCTAGAATGAATTGCCATGCTAATCCAAACGCGCAAATCCACATGATAGCTGGTCTAGCCCCTGCAACAAAGATTGAAGCGTGTTTCGCTTGCTCCATATTTGTCTGGGATTGCGCCAAATCCAGCGCAATAAGTTGTGTTTGAAATTCAGAATTTAATTTAGCCTTTAAATCTTTATCTTCAACAAATTTATCTAAAATTGTACCAGCTAGGTTTACAATTGAATCTATAATCATTTTATTTTATTTGTCCTTAAATAACATTCTATATGTAAATTTTTCAGATTGCTCTGACGTTTTAAAGACTTCGCTCACTAATGTCTGTTCCCCATGAAAAATAATATTCATATCAATATCTTTATTTGAAAACATTTTTTCACAGTCCTGGGCCATAGCCAATAATTCACCTGTGGTCCAGAAAATACTGCCATTTGTCTCTACCTTAAAATATTTCGGTTTATCGTTAACAATCTCCTTCTGCATCTCTTCTGTAACATCTGGAAATGAACAATCAAAACCAAACAAATGGAAGTGTCGAAAACCTAAAATATGAAACATTCCTAATGAACGCATAGCAGCACAAGTACCGCCTGTAACAAAGGTTGTATCTTCAGCAATTTTTAATTCTGGATTGATACTAAACTTTTTTGTATCGTTTTGATTTCTAACAGAATCTGTAAAAGCGTGCCAACCATATACATTCTTGCTGTGTTCCATCAGATATTTGGTTACACTTACATCCGTCATAGAAGCAACAAGAAACTTTGTGTTAGGAGAAATTTTTTTAAATAAATCTTTTCTAACAATACCATGTGTTGAAATACCATCAATTGGTCGAGGGTCTAGAACAACACAAGCAAAAGGTTCTATGCCATGTTCTAGAAGTAATGGATAACTATGTTTAACTGCAATTACAGGTCCACCTGTTGATCTAATAGTTTTTTTCAACTCTTTCCAATTAATGGAAGGTCCACCAGAGACAATGATCGCCTCTTCGTTATTTACTGGACAGGCTTTAACAAAACCCCAATTCTTAATAATATTTATATTTTGATTGATACTATTAATAATGTAGTCTTTAGGCATTGAATCTCTAGGATGGACTACAATTGGAACTTTCAATAGATCAAGGGATAAATCAGCTAATGTTCCTTGGTTTAAAAGAGCGACAAGATGAGTAATACCTCCGTTTAAAACTCTATCGGAAGACGGCAGTACCTTAATTTGTTTACCTTCTTTACCTAGTTCTTCTACTAGACGATTAATTCCTAAATGCTCATCGGACCATATTTTACCATTTTCGTCTTTAGTAAAAAAATCGTCAAAAACAATATAGGGAATATCTTTTAGTACAGCATAATCGCTACGTACAGTTTCTTCGCTATGTCCGCCATCGATAAAGGCAAAATCTACACCTTCTAAATCTCCAGACTCTTTAGCTTGTTTTAATGTGAGTTTAGAGTCACCTTTAAAAAGTTTAAAAGTAAACTTCTTATTTTGTTTTTCAGCTATTTTAGTTGCAAATTCAGTTAAACGGGAAGACACAATATCCATTGTATTATGTGGCTTAAAATTTGATTCCTTTTGGTCTACTTCATAAGAAGCTTCCTCAAAAAGATCAAAGCCTACGTAATGGACCTCATCCAGATTTTTAAAGGCGGCTGTAGCCATTTCTATAGCCCTGCCACCATTCCATGTACCAACCTCTACAATCCTCCCAGACTTACTAAATGACCCCACCATAGATGATAATTGCTTGTATCGAGCAGCATGAACATCTGGTGAAACCGTTTCTGTAAACAGCTTGGCTTTTAGTTGTCCTTTATAGTGGACCATGTATTCCGATAGTGGGGAGTTTTTAAATGCCTGAAGAGGCATATTAGGTGGGTCTTTAGTAAAGTTTGCGGTTAAGCTTTTAGCCTTTAAACCGTGAGCAATATAAATCTTTAATAGACGCTCAAAAATAAAGCCGTCATGCCATTCTCTGTACATGACAACTTCACCAATATCATAGCAACCTCTTAAATCACCTAATAAAAATAGAGGTGCATCATGATTTAAATTAAAAGCTATAAAAGATGTTTCGCTATAATCGTCATGTGGACGGGAGAGATAAGCAATATCTACATTAGGATGTAGTAATTTTAAAATCTTTTCTTCAGATAGTGGTTTAGTTGTAACTGTGTCGGCATCCAACCAAATTAGCCAACCACCCAATGCCACTTGATCCGCAATTTCAAAGGCTAAGTCAGTTAGCGCATAAATTTTGTGGCACCACTTAATAGCGTCTAACCGCCAATTATAAGCTAATTTACCGTTTAGAGTACCGTCATATTGCGCCATACTTTCCCGATAAGCGAGCATATCAGGCACATCATTAAGATTGCGATACTCAATGTTCTCTGCTTTTGGTAAATCTTTAATTAGATTTTCTGATAGGTCATGATAGTACGCAATTAATTTTAAATCATTTTTCCAATGCTTTACTACAGATTCAAGCATATTTTTTGCGTATTGATGGTATCCTGATTCGCTAAACGACGTTACAAATTTAATCATATTACTCTATTATTATTATTATTAAATTAATTAAGGAAGTAGTTTTCTCCATTCATCAGAATAAATCTTATCTACTTCTCGTTTTTCAACCCAATTGTCATAAGCTGGACCGCCAGTTGTAAAATGAACACATTTAGGTTCAATGTTTTCTGAACTATGGCCGTCTAACCAGTTCCACTCCTCATTAATTGAACCGATTGTAGAATAATCCATCCAATCAAAGCCATGTAGAAAACTACCGGGTTTTGTATTAACATCTGAAATAGTTAAATTTTTATTTTCTGGATGATCACAATTCCATAAAACAAAGGACGACCAATTCTTTCTTCGGTATGAAGTTTGAATTTGGCCGTCCATTTTAAGTTTGTCGCTAGGTTTGTATGAATGTTGAACGCAACTAATTGCGTAAGACGCATAACGATCAAAAATTTCGTCAATTGATGACCGTACATACATATCGCAATCCATAAACAAAGCTAGCCCGCTGAATTGGTTCAGAAACGGTACAAGAAACCGTGTAAAACTAAACTCAGTTGAGAAGGGTTTTCCATCGAAACAGTCAACAGTTCTACCATCAACTATTTCGTGTGATCGCCAATATAGTCCAGCACGCCTAACTTCTTTCTGAACAATAGGAACAATATTGTACGACCGTTTTGTATTATTTTCTATCGACTTTTTTAGAATATGATAATAGATACTTTCTTTAGGATCATAACCAATGTAGATAGTTGGTAGTTTATTGTACATAACCTTCTCTAAAAGTAGAAATTACTTCTTAATTAATATAGGTAATTTCAATATTTTTCTTTTTCATTTCTTCTGGCAAGACCCTTTCAATTTCAATTGTGAGTAAGCCGTTTTTAAGTGTCGTATTAGTTACCTTCATAAATTCAGACAGGTAAAAAACACGAGTAAATTTACGAGAAGAAATACCCTTATGGATATAATTCATAATAGTAGCGACCGGAGTTTCTTCTCCGTCTGTTTTTTGGTTGCCCTTAACCGTTAAAATATTAGGTTCAATTTCAATTGTCAGTGCATCTTTATCGAACCCTGCAACTGCAATTTCAATGTAGTACTTATCACCATTTTTATAAATATTATGCGGTGGATAAGAACTGGAATTTAAAACAGATTGTGCTACATAACTCATTGGCTCGAAATGCTTTTCAACATCCAGCATGAAGTTACGCATCTTCTCAAAATGAGGACTAAAAGATACTAAATTCATAATTATTAATTTACCTCCTTAAAGATAAGCGAGTTAACATATGTACAAAACATTAATATTAATCGACATATAGTCCAATTAATATACAAAGTATAACCATATTTTAAGTAGTTGTCAATAAAAATTTATTTAATAATTCGGGGAGGGGTGGGAAGAGGTTGCCAATGGGTTGGTGTACATTTTTTATGCCACATATTAAAAATTCTAAATCCTTCTTCCCCATCATTAACCGCTAAATTAATTCCATCTTTTGGACCGTATACCATAACGGTATAACCCAAAGGACACGTATCAATATTTAACCATTCTAATCCCATGTAAATATTTTACCTAAATCTTGGCCCTCTAAACCAACATACCAGTGAATTTCTAATACCTCTGGTTACTGGTGTAACTCTATGAAAAAGGAACGAAGGGAAGACAACAATACTTCCCTTGTTTTTCATTTCTTTTATATTTAAAAAATGTTTTTGATCTTCCGGACTACCCCATCTTTGTACCTGGAAATTGCCACCACTGTAGTCGTCATTTAACGAAATGCACAATGATAGCTTTCTAATTAGAAGTTCGTCTTCAGATTCGACGCCTGTATCTACGTGCCAATCGTAAAAACCATTTTTAGAATATGCGGAGTATTGTGGAGTTTCGTGGCAAACAATATCGAAGTTCCATTTTGCTTCATAATTAGAACGATTTATAAATGAAGACATAAGCGTAATTAGCTCCGGGTTATTCAGCCAGCTAACGGAACTATCGCGTATCTCGTCATCATAAACTGTTTCTAAATCTTCATGCAAACCGCCCTTATCAAAATTTAATGAATCTCCTAATTTTTTAATACCATCACACAAAGGTTCCGGTACTACTTTGTCAAAAGCACAATATGGAAAAAAAGATAACATACTTATTATTATATTTATTTCTTTTTCTTTTTAGGTTTATTTACTTTTACAGAACCATCCGAGTTCCGACTAAAAGAACTATTCTTGCTTTTAGATGTAATACGAATATTAGATTTAGTATTACGACCTCCATTGCTTAATGGAATAATATGATCTAATTCCTTTCCATCACCTACGGATACACGGCCTTCACGAATAGCCTCACGCCGCGCTTTATTGCGTTGCACACGCTTTTCGATTTGATCCGGTTTAGCTTTATAAATATTTTCTTTTTGATAGTCTCGTGTTTTTCTAGCCATAATATTAAATTTCCTCAAAAGCTTGATTTATTAAGGAATGTTTGGCAGCTTCAAGAGAAAGAAGGATGTCTGCTGTTTCTGTCTTAGAAGTGACAAAATACAGTGCGTCATCTTTTGTCCAGCCAATAACAATAACATTGTCCAGATTAGCCTCAACTGCCGCATTTAAAACAACTTCAGGATTTAAATCTAAAGCTGTAGCCCATGTTTGCTTGATAACTTCACCCATAATTTTCCGTCTCCATATTAATTGTATTTACAATTATACACCACAACTACCACCATGTCCAGTTATGTCACAGATGTCGTGTGTTGAAACTCCTTCTTCAAACTCTTCTCCAAGCTTTTCCTTTGCTTCCGCATAAGGTACCGCCGTAAGGGGTTGACCGCCTCTACAGCCATCAGGATAAACAGTAAAGCCTCTAAGGCGGTGAGCATACGAAGCCAACGTAGAAGCAAAATCATCTACCGTATCCTCGTTGTTTAGCTTGCTTCCCCACTCGGGAAGATTAATGGTTGAAGAGATAGACATATCAACATAATCTTGAATGTCTGCCTGGAATTTAATACGGCGCTTATAATCATTAGCTAAATCAAGGGCAGACTCAATCTTGTTAGGGTCTACGCCATAAATATCAATAATTTCCTGTGCAGCACTATCAACGACATATTGATAATGCCAACGGTTTTGTCCTTTTAAATACCTACGTTTGTAGGCCACAGCGAAGATAGGTTCAATGCCGGTGCTAGTTCCAGCTAGGATGCCAATACTGCCTGTAGGGGCAATTGCGCGGTTGGCTACTGGACAGCTAACAGATAGGGAATTGGCAGTCTCACGGCTGGTCTTATTGCTCATATTTTTATATACAGATAGCCAGCGGTGTAGCTCTGGAGTAACTTCATAACGATAGTTCCGTTTGATAAGCCACTCGTGTAGCCCCATCAAACCTAGACCAAGCCTACGGTTCTTTTGTCGGACATCATAAACCTTATCATAAGGCAGCTTGGCTACAAGCGTTCCGCATACAAGAAACTTTGTAGCTAATTCAACAATATAACTAAACTCTTCAAGAGTTGAAATACGTCCTAAGTTAATTGACCCTAGATTGCAAACGTCACTATCGTCTTCAGATGAAACTTCTGTGCAAGCATTTCTAAGTGTCTCATTTTCCTTATCAAAGAAGTTAAATGAAAATCCAGGTTCGCCGCTCTTCAACGCTTGCTTAACATTAGACATAAATACGTCACCAGTATTGTTTGTATTCCAATATGAATACAGCCATTCTGTATCGTAATTAATTGAAATATTAGTCATATCTAATGGAGCGTTAAAGTTAAAGTCTTGTTCTTTAACTTGACCAATATTAAAACCAGTTGAGCCAATAGGCATATCATACCAGTTCTTAGCTTTTAGAAAAGCATGAATGTCTTGGTGCTTCCAATTAAGACTAGCATAGATGGCAGAACGCCGTGATCCACCCTGCATAACTCTACGACCAATTTCATTAATCATTTGCATCTTTGGAATAGGACCAGATGACAAGCCGCCTGTTCCTGACAGCTTGCGTCCTTCTGGACGATAGCGGGAATAGTCAACACCAATGCCACCACCCGTCAGGAGGCAAGATTCAGCCTTCCAGGAAAGGTCTGCCCAGTCTTCTCGGGTGTCTTCTTCTGCCCGTAACAAATAGCAGTTGTTAAAGAATTTATTTGTTCTACCGGCGTAGTACAAGTATCTACCACCGGGAATAAATTTTAAATCTGTAATAATTTCAATTAATTCGTCTATATCAGAGCGTGGCAGATAAGCGCCACAAACATCATTTACTAGAGTTTTAGCCAAATCACTCCACGTAAAACACCCCTCATGTGCATATTTATGTTTAAAAATATCTTCACTAAATTTAGATCGAAACATAGGATTTTCATTTGAACGAAAACTAAGCACGGCTATTATTCTCCTTAATAATATTAGAAATGTGTTGTTGGACTAAATTTAGTGATGTTTCTCGCTGTCTTCTTTGTCGAGGAGAGAAAGCATAATGATAGCATAGTGAATTATCTTCAACAAGTCGCTACGATTTTTGCCCTGTTTCTTCCCAAATCTAGTAGCATACTTTAAAATATTACCCATACAAAAAGACTGGCCATGACCAGAATCTATAATTAAATCAATAGTTTGATATTTAGAATTACTATAATGTTCTGTATATGTTTTATTTATATAATCTTTAATTAAATCGAAATACTTATCTTCGTCCATTTTATATTCTAACATGACGTACAGAATCCTTCTAAAATTATTTGGTGGAAAGAATAGTATTGATACGTTTACGAATAAATTTAATTTCTTTTGATTTTAAAACTTTGAACGCGAACGAACGCAGGGCTGGCGGGTCTAATCCAGCCATCTCACAAACGTCAGTAAAATCTTGAGCAGTAACGCCGACAGACGCAAAGAACCAAGCTGTTGCACTACGCCGTGCTAGTGACTCTTCTTCCGGCTCGTTTTGTGTCTCGGGTTTTGTTGCGTCTAGAATTGCTTGTAGAACTACGCTTAGAAATAACACTCTTTCGCTGCTTGACGGATTTTGGAGCATCATTTCCGTTTGTATAAGAAAGTCCTCTTCCTTCATTTAGCCACTCAATAATGGTAGCTGTGTCATTGGCAGCAGAAAATTTAAATCCGTATTTTGTACACCAGTCTCCATAAGTCGTCTTACTTCCTTTTTTTATTTTATTATTTGGATTATCAAAGACAAACCTAATATCTAAATTAGGATTACTATTTTTTAGTAACAGATGTTTTTTTCTGTCTACTCCCTTAAACCACCCCTTAACTTCAAGAATAATATTTGAACCTGAAATAACGAAATCAGGTAAATACCGACGAACCTCCTTTACCTCGTAAGGTATATAGTAAGGTTCATAATCATATTTAATTCGTAACTCTTTTAATAAAGATACAAGGCGTACCTCAGAACCAGATCGGTAATCCCCGTCCTTCTTTGGATAAATCATAATAATTTAAGTATTAAATAATTTCCTCTACTTGCGGTTCTTTCATAACCATCGTAAAGTATTTCGGACCATTTGCATACTTAAATTGGCGTAATCCGCGACCATTATTACAATCATTCCAACACTCCAGCTTATAATCACAATAAACGCAACCAACAGCCAAAGACAAATTCCCAGACTTTCCGTCAGGTACTGGATCATAACACCGAGGTGGTGGCGTATCTTTGGATATAAAACTTTTAATATCATTAATTCTTTTCTCTGGATTAATTCTATCACTCTTGTTAATTTCAGTAAAGACAATATCGCCATTAGCTTTATCTATTACGACAAAGCCAGCCCTTGGAATATTGTTTGCGTGTGCATAGGCTGAAATTTGAGCAATGTAACCAAACGGATCGTCTGTTAAGATAGAACCATCTTGAAACTTTTTAAAGCTATATGCTGATGCTGATTTAAAGTCAACCAAAACACCGTCAACAATAGCATCATTATGGCCCACAACGTCAGATACCATGACTTCTTTTTGTTGGTCTGTGATCGTATGTCCAGCAGCCTTCGCTAGAAAGACAAGCAGATGTTCAAGAATATCTCCGTATAAAAACTTAATAGCTGTCTGTGGAGTAATAGTCTCTCCATCCGATACTGATTTTGAATGGAACTTATACCAAATTTTTCTATCAGGATGTCCTATCATAGATAAACGTAAGTTATTAGAACTATCAGACTTCCTGTTACGTGAGAGAGAGGAAACGATAGAAGAAGCTATACTAACAGCTAAATCATTAATATCTTTCTCATTAATATCTACATCTACATCTTCATTAAAAAGAGAATAAATATCTGATACTAATGTTTCTATAGATTTTGATTTCATTCTATCGTTTCCTTTACAAGTATATAAATTATATATTAATCTCAGCTTGCCTTACTATGTTGGATGGTCGAACGACGTTTACCTTTTCCAGCAAGCGCATAACGGGTATAGATTAGTCCTTCCGGCGTCTTCGCCCGAAGGGTTAGAATCTTATAACCGCGCTTGCGGAGGCTTGAAATAGTAGCTGTTAGATTTTCGCACCAACCATTTTCGATAGCTGTCTTACGAGTAATACGCTTACGCTTCTTTAGTGCATTTAAAATATTAACTTCACAGGTCATAATTTTATTTTCCTAATAAAATATTAATAGTTAAAGAAAACTTAAAGATAGTCCCTCTCCTCACCTATCTTATAAATGTTGCCCAAGAAATAATAATGGCAACCCCTTAGCTACAAGCTATGTTCTTATACTACTAAAGAACATCACTTGCATTAGAATATTCAGAAGACTTTGATACAACATAACCATCAGTATCCGGAAATTCCTTACGTTGTTCTCCTACATATTCCACAAGTTCAACTACTTGAACTGAATCTAGTTCTGCAAAAGTTCCATAAGTATTTTTATACACATGGAATTTTACATTTACCTTACTGCCATTACCAATTAAAGAACCATTCCAAGGGTTGTTTTGAGAATCAACTACCTTTGGAGGGAAACGCTTTTCTCCATTAGCACGCATAACTTTACGCTTCAGGCTAAGATAAGTACCTCGAGTGTCATTAGGGTCGTCTTTCTTATTTAGTTTAAGACCAATTTCCTTCAGACTCTTGATGGTTCCAGCTTCAAGATTGCCAACATCAATCTTCCACGCTGGTTCATACTTTACATTCGGTGTAGTAAGCGACGGCCAGTAAGCCGTTCCTGAAACTGTATAATTTACGCTTTGAGTAGCCATATCATTTTCCTTTCATATTTTAAAAACATATACTTAGTGCTATATACTTACTTTACTACTACTACAAAAACATTGTAGCATTATGTCAACAAACGAAACTCTAGCACTATGAGGTTCCGTAGTCAACAGAAAAAGAATTTACTCGGTCGCAACATTCAGAAAAAGACATTAGATTATCTTGATCTATTGCATAACATGGGTAGTTAAAAACTTTGTGATGACCATAGTTAGATGAAATAAGAAGATCGACGGCAGGATAAAATCCTTTTAAAATAAATGATTTTTCAGTATCTTGAACTAAAAGACAATAAATATCTACCTTAGAATGTCTACTATTCTCTATCAATCTACCATTCAAATGCTTGGTTGCTTTAACGTCTAAAGCATATCCAGAATAGATTATATCACCAGGATCAGTTCTTTGCATTTTTGATTTAGGGCCAATATCGAATAACCCTTGAGGATAAATTCCTAATAGTTTACAAGCCGCTAATTCAGACATAGCACCTAAAATATCAATATCCATAGATGAACTTTTTTTATCGTGTTTCATGTCGAAAATATTTTTTTTACGGCTGTTTATATTTCTTTTTTTAGCCACATACTTAGCTAAATAGATTTCATATTGATTTAGTTCAATTAGTGTGTCTCGGCCCAGTTTTGACCAATTTTGTAATTGCTGTCTAGCTGGCATCTTACCTTTAACCTTTCTTGTGTGAGGCGCATAGCATCTTTTGTGATGCCGCCTAAAATTTCAGCTACTGCTGTGTTACACTCAAACTGGTATTCGTCGTGAATACTAGCTACCAATTTAGCTGATACTTTTTTACTTGTCAACAGGTTGTTGATTTCTACTAACCATTGCTTACAAATAACTGCGCCAGCACCTTGGATTAAAAGATTTACAGCAGCGTGTTGAGAACGAACTACTAAACGTCTTCCATCTAAACCAATTAGATAACCAGATGCACTAAGATTACTAATCTTTTCTCGGAATACAGCTAATGATGGGACGTTAGAAAGAAACTGTTGAATAAGTTTTGTTCCTTCCTTGCTACCACCACCAACAATTTTACCAATCTTTTCAGCACCAGCCCCGTATATAAAGGCATAAATAAATGTCTTGGCTTGGTCGCGTGTCTCCAATCCAGCAGCCATTTGATTAGCTGTATGGATGTCACCTTCAACAACTTCTTTAGTAAATTTAGGATCATCGAGATAATGAGCTAATGCTCTTAATTCCAAAGAACTAGCATCACAACCAACCAAGCAATTGTTAGTACTAGATACTGTCCAACATTCTCGACATTCCCTCCCATACATAGAATAGACTGCTGGAACTTGTGCCATGTTTGGTGAAGTATGCGCCATACGACCGCTAATTGTCCGTAATGTAAGAACTTCTCCATGAACTTTATTATCTCCATCAACTAGAGTTAACCAAGATTTAATCTGAGCCACACGTTTCTGCAATAGCAAATATTCAGCAATTAACTTTGCATCTGGTATATCAGACTCCATCAGCGTTGTTTCATCTACTATGGGATGACCCTTTTCGGTAAACTTACTAGGCTTCCAGCCTTGTTTTTCCAACCTATCGGCAATTTGCTGGCGGCTGGCTGGATTAAAGACAGTAACCTTGTCCTTTAATTTTTTCCCAGTCTTCTCCGAGAAGCGTTCCTCAACAATAGGTTCATATCTATTAATTAAATCTTTTTCAATTTCGTCCGCTCTATCCTTTAATTTACAGGATAAAAGACTAGCTTTTTGTATGTCTAAAGTAAAGCCGTTTCGGACTTGCTTATCAATAATTGTTTTAATTTTGTATTCCAGGTCTATAGGGAACCGTGGAATTTTAGATAAGAAACCTTTTAAATGTATATATAAACGGTGTGTAATTTCAACGTCTCTAATACAATAGGTCAGCATCTCTTCGCTAAAAGAATCGAAGGACGGTGATGGTAGTTTAGGATAACCAAACTCCAATCCGAAGGAGGCTAATGAATGTCCCTTATCCCGGACTGGGTTTTCCATTTGAGACAGCAGTAACGTATCCTCAACTTGGCTAAGTCTAATCTTGGTTCCAACTAAACGGTTTAATGTGGGTGCATCAAAGGAAATGCCATTGTGCATTATAAACTTTGTAACAGTTTTAGCGAAGTTAGGAAACTCATTATAGCATTCACTTTCTTTCCAAGAATAAATTTTTCCTGAAGAAATATCTTTAGCAACAATACAATAAACTTTTGTAGCATTTAGATCATCTGTCTCAATATCTAAGATAACTTCAGTCATGTATTCTATAATCCTTTCTACTTATTTTTGTTTATAAATTATATTCTCTCCTCTCTCCTTTAATTTAGTTAGCATTTGCGAATGATCCATAAGTATATTGATTAGTATTTGGCGAGGAATATCTACGTTCTTACTATGACCTTTATCAGCTATTTCATGGGCTAAGTCAAACACTTCATCTGTAGTGTATAAGTTCATATTGAATGATACTTTTTTGCTAACCCTCAGATGCTGTTAGATTATTGTTTCCATTTAAATCGTCACCCAAATTTTCTACTTCATGCAAACGTCCTGTAGTATGATTAAAAAATAGATGACATGAAATTCCGGTGTCTCCAGAATATCTATTCTTTAGTACTCGAATTGTTGTCGTATTGGCTACATTCTGATCGTCAGATTGTTGATTACGCTCCAAGGCAATAACGGCATCACTCAACTGAGCAATGGACTGCGATCCGCGCAGATGCGCTAGTGATACCTCTTTTCCTTCCTCATGTCCAGAATCAGAACTTGTCCTGCGAAGGTGAGATACGAGGATCAAGGCACAGTTTGTTTCTTCAACTAGGCTTCTAAGCTTTGTCATTAGAACGTCAATGTTCCTGCGTTCATCCATGCCATCCAAACCACTTACGAGGATCGAAAGGTGGTCTAGGAAGACCCAACGGCAGTCTAAGGCTTTAACCATGTAGCGGACACGGGCTAAAATTTCCTCAGTGCCTAGCGAACCAAAGTGGTCAAAGGCAAAGAACCTTCCTGTTCCTACAGTGCTTTGTTGCCATTTACGCAAGTCTTCTTTAGGAAAATCTTCTCTAATTTCCCTAATATATAAACGAGCGTTAGCTTCTACAGACATAAGATGGAAAATAGTTGTACGTACATTTTCCTCTAGGGAAATAACGCCAATGTTTTCTTGGGTATTTCTAAGGACATGGTGCATCAATTCACGGACCACCGAAGACTTACCAGTGCCGGTGCCAGCCGTGAGCGTTACCAACTCTCCAGTTCTAATTCCATATAGCTTTTCATTTAGACCGGAAAACGGATACAGACAGGTCTGCTGTTGGCTTTCTTCGTACAGCTTGTCTCCATAATCAGCTAAATTAACAATGCCAGCGGGTGTATAAACCTTGGCTGCCCACCATAGCTTTACAAACTCTTCACGTTTTCCAGCCTTCAGGTAGTCGTTAGCATCCTTTAAATCCAATGACACTATACGACACTTATTAGGTTCAAAGATTTCAGCTACGTTTTTTGACGCCTTCTTACCCGGTTCGTCGTTGTCAAAACATATAATAATATTTTCAAAGCTATTTAGAAAATCATAGCTATTTTTGCAACTGCGAACAGCGCCAGCAGCTCCGTCCTTAATAGAAACGACAGGCCACTTGTTATCGAAAATCTCGGAAACGGAAAGAGCATCCATCTCCCCTTCGCAAATTGTAATATATTTTTTACTGGGGCTATTTTTAAATAGATTTTCACCAAATAGACCCGCCCTACCCAAAGCACCAAGAGGTTCAGCTATAAATTCTTTTGTAGCCACGTTTCTAATTTTATTAGCTATGTGGGTATTATTTTTATCGTAGTAGGGATAAATATGTTTAATAGTTGTCCCTTCCTCATCTTGTGCAATACGCACACCAAACAGTTCACAAGTCTTTTTACTAATCTTCCGATCTTTAATTTCAGACACAAAACCGCTTGTTGTTACCTTTACAGTATTAAAATTTACAGTGTTAATATTTGGTAGTGCCACTTCAGCTAAACTCATGACTGAATTATTCCTTTCATGTAAAAGATAATATTCGTAACTGTTAGGGTCTTTACCGTGGCCCCATGTAGTTTTTCTACAGCTATAGCACGTTCGATGTCCATCGGCATATAAAAGATAGCCTTGGCTAGACCCACAATGTGGACATTCATCTCTAGATAAAACTTTATGATTGTCAGGATTATCTTCATAATTCATAATAAATTTACCTTTTTCACGTGTAAAGCGATAGTATGCGGAGAATATAGCCCGTTTCTCCGCATAATATACAAATTATATAGTGATTCAATTATAACTTTTTAATTCTATAAAAACATTTCCTTTTATTTGTTTTATCCAAAACTTTTAAAGTTAATCCTCTATTTAATAAATTAGAAGAATACCCCAATGCTTCTACCAACGTCTGTCTATATAGGATAGTTTCCTTGGCATCATTCAAAAATACTTCGTATTCGCAAACAATGTCTTTTGATTTATTGTCTACGGCATTATAAGTAATTTTATACATTTATTTATTCGTCGTCCAGAATTTCTGAATCAAATATTTCTTTTATAAATTCTTGATCCATTTCAATTAATTCGTCGGTTTCGCGGGATGCTAATCTTTTAGCTTCTTTGTGATTAAATCCCTCCTCGACGTACTGTTGGTATAATTCTCGAAATATTTTTTTTCTATCCTTATCCCATAAATTAGCCATCTTATTATTTTTATTTCCCTTGTCGGTTATACTTTTTATAACTTAACCGCTTACTTTTATTTTTTGGTCTAGTGTTACGAGATTTTCCAATGCTTGTAACTAGATGCTGTTTACCGGCCTTCTTCTCTTGAGCGGAGCGTCTTCCGCCTTTACTTGGTGCCATTGATAACTTTACTCCTTATTTGTTATTATTATTATTATTAGTTAATTCTTTCCAAGATATGGGAAATAATTTTTCCATATGTTCATTCCATTGTTTAGCCAATTCACGTATTTCAGTTTGTGCTGTTTCTTCTGATCTTAGGTTATAAGCTCTAGCGTAGGCATACAACGATCCAGTGACATAGTAACTGGTATACATAGACTGTGGCAAGATCATTCTAGCTTGTTCAGGGGCAACATCAAAATTTAAAAGTATTTTATAAACAGATTGAGCTTCTTTCATAAAATTATCATATAACTTTTTAACTATATAATGATCTTTAATAGTTTCCTTGCTTGATCCTTGCTTTACATTTTCCGCACGTTTGCGCCACTTGCCAGGATAATAAAATTCTGGTGTAACGTCAACATATCGGCGGCTAATCTCGTTATAAGTAAATCCAATCGTGTGCTTAAATCTTTGACGCGCAACAAAAATTGGAACAGTCTCTCGAAAGGTAATTACGCAATGTGTGAATGGTGTAAAGTGATTATGTTTTGCAAGATAAGTAATAAGCTTGCTGTCTTTTTCCGATAAGGATTGATGACCGTTATCGTCCATAGAATCTAAATTAAACGAGACACGCGCTGAGTCAACTACTGTTCTATCGGTTCCCATAGAACTGATAAATTCGACCTTCATTAAAATGTTTCCTCTTATTGCTCGTATGGAATAATTTTAATTCGTTTAACCATTCCTTTTGGAATCGTAGTACATCCGAGATATTCTCCATCAGCAATAGATTGTACTACAACAACTATTTTATCATTATTTAATATTAAAAATCCTACAGTAGTTATGACTGGAGAGGTTAGCTCTTTTACGTTTTCCATAGACCGCCAACCAGCTACAGATTCAGCGTCTAACCAATCAACAGCTACTAATTTATATTTTTTCATATTGTGACAATAAATTACCTATTAAATAAAATCTTTTTAAGATTAGGTTCTTTAAAATTCTTACCTTTTAAAACTTTCCCATCTGCTCGATAAATCGGCTTACCATCTTCTCCTAACTTAGTCATGTTGCTGCTATGAACTTCTTCAAAGCATTTATCCAAATCAATACCAAAAGAGTGACCAGCACCGTAGATCACATAGAGAAGATCGGTTAGAGCATCCGCAACCCCAACAATATCACGATCATTCAGCGATTGACGTAATTCTTTCAACTCCTCGTCAATCAAGCTATAACGAAGTTCTGATACAGAGGTCCACTGTGGTTCAGTCTCTACGTCTTGACCGAACGCTATCATAAACTCTGCCACTTTATTAAAATTTGTTGTTACCATTATTTTAATAATCCCATTTATTTAATAATAAATTCTAATATTGAATATGCTCGAATAATCCTACATCATTGATATAAATTACATTTCTAATTCCAAACTCAACTATACATTTCTGGCAACCAATACATGGTTTAGACATAGCACGAACGAATTTACCAGTCAAGGAATTTTTTTTAACTCGTACTACTATCAAGCTGGACTTTTTAAAATCATTTATATTTAAAAATCTTAAACTATTTTTAATAGCTGATACTTCCGCATGAAGATGTATCGCGTGTTCAGATCGTCCAAACCTAGCTTGGAATGGATCAGTCTTATATGAATTAACGCCAGTACTAATTAGAGAATTTTTATATACAATACCCGCAGCTAAACGAAAGCACCTTACTGGTTCTTCTATTGTCTCCGCATATTTAAACAACATATTTATATGCTTATTATACTTCATACTTTATCCTAGTAAGTTTCATAAAATAAATGATTATCTATTTGTTTTACAAACTTATAATCATTAACCCAGTATGGCTTTGTTTTAGTAGAATGATAGAAGAAGGCACGTTCTAATGCTAGAAATTTAATACCGTCAATTGCCATATAGGATATTTCTAACGCATGGTCATAAGCCTCATCATTCGCTATTTCTTCAGTTTTACCATCACACCAGTAAGAAAAAGCGCATTTGTTTTTAATTATTTTTCCGCTTTTATTATACCTTCCACTTCTAATTACAGAACAAACAGTGTTTGGAAATTTAGAACTACGAACACGATTTAGAATTACTTGTGCGACAGCTAACTGACCAGCACGACTTTCTGATCTAGCTTCAAAATAGACAGCTTCTGCCAGACAGTTAATGTCTTGTTCTGTATATTTTTCTTTAGCAAAACTTGGGGAAATATTATTTGTTAGTATTAAAATTAAATTAATTAAAAGTATCCATAAATATTTCATCACGCAACTCACTCCTGACTTGATCCCAGACTTGATTCCTGACTTGATTCCTGACTTGATCCCAGACTTGATGCGAGACTTGATCATAGACTTGATCCCTGACTTGCTTCCAGACTTGATGCGAGATTTGCTTCCAGACTTGATCCTTGACTTGATTCGAGACTTGATCCCTGACTTGATTCCTGACTTGATCTTTAACGGATTTCATCACGCAACTCACTCCTGACTTGATCCCAGACTTGATCCCAGACTTGATGCTGGACTTGATCATAGACTTGATCCATGACTTGATCCCTGACTTGATCCCAGACTTGATCCCAGACTTGATTCGAGACTTTCTTCCAAACTTTATCCCTGACTTGATCCCAGACTTGATTCCTGACTTGATTTTTAACGGATTTCATCACGCAACTCACTCCTGACTTGATCCCAGACTTGATGCTGGACTTGATCCCAGACTTGATCCCAGACTTGATGCGAGACTTGCTTCCAAACTTGATCCCTGACTTGATGCGAGACTTGATGCGAGACTTGATGCGAGACTTGATCCCTGACTTGATGCGAGACTTGATCCCTGACTTGATTCCTGACTTGATCTTTAACGGATTTCATCACGCAACTCACTCCTGACTTGATCCCAGACTTGATCCCAGACTTGATACGAGACTTGATCCATGACTTGATCCCTGACTTGATCCCAGACTTGATCCCAGACTTGATGCGAGACTTGCTTCCAAACTTGATCCCTGACTTGATCCCAGACTTGCTTCCAGACTTGATTTTTAACGGATTTCATGTCCGAACCTCCAGTTGGCGCAATGCATCACCATCAAGACCATAGGTCCATGCATTGGCTTCAAGAGCAGTCTTCATATTGGGTGGAACAGGAATAGCAAATTCACGACCAGTTCCACAGAGAACCTTGAGAAACTTTTCCTTACCAATGTCTGGAATATCCACTTCAAGTAGAGTGCCAATCATTGGGTCTTCATCAGACTCAATGACGCGAGCATTTAGTTCACGGAGAACCTTTGCCCAACCAAGTATTTCACAAGCAACTTTTCGCTGTTCCGTGTTTACCCAAGTAAGAGCAGTCTTAGCGGTGAGTTCGCCTTTGTTAGTAATCCATTTAGAAGGAAAACGAACACCATGCCAAGCATAAACACTATACCCATCACGATAGAGAATAGCCGGTCCATTCTCACAATGTAGTCGGTTTTGATCATCGAACTTGATATGCTCCGGACGATCCTGAAACACAACGGTATCCTCGTACACATTCAACCAACCGCAATGGCTGGCTAAATCCGTCAGACCATTGAGTTTTTCACAAACTTTAAAATTAAAAACATCTCTCAAATACTGATAGAATCCAAGCCAATTAGCATCGTGACAACCATAAGTCATATCGTTGAAAATTTGTTTTACCTTCATTTTCGGATTAATCTCCTGAATGACTCGAATGGCATCGACGGGGGACTTGGCTGTATAAAACTTAGTTGGCTTTGATAAACCAGCATATTCATATGCAGAGCATACCGCAATCTTTGCCTTCTCAAAGTCAAGAGGTGTGGTTGACAATCCAATCTCAAGCCACTTGTCACGATAGACAGGTAATAGTGCTTCTTGTTTTGCTGTTAACTTTGCAATCCTCTTCTCACTCATAAGATATCTCCTTTAACTTCATCAAAGACTTAATTCGAGACTTGATTATTAACGGATTTCATATCAGTCAGCCGCCCGACGAAATCCCTCCGGAACATATTCGCGCTGACGACGAACCTGATACTTACCGGCAGGAACTCGTAGCGTTTCGTGGGTATCAAAAGAACGCAAGTGAACGATATCAGTAGGTTTCTTTACGTTGAGGAACAACTCATATAGATCACGATCTGGAATATGCTTCGGCTTAAACGCTTCGACACTATCCATTACCATAACGTGATTGTGACCAGTCTCACTATGAGCAATCACATAGTGACCATTCTCGGCTTCAAACTTCTCAACATTGGCAGGGATGTCATCGATACGGATAATAATGAAATCACCCTGCGCTGCCATCTTAGTAAAAGTTTTCATTTTAAAATCTCCTTCATGATATGTTTGTTGTGGTGTATGTCGCCGAACGCAAACATTAATTAAATGTTCACGTTCAGCGACATCCATAATAAAACTTAACAACTATTTAGTTTAAGAAACTTCTAGCCTGTTCTTTATACCATTCGTCAAGTTCATTGAGAAATTTATTTATTTCTTCAATTGGTTCTTCTGTTATGTCAGAAGTACGCATAACTACTTTAAGATAATTCTGAACTGATTCAGGTATCTCTGAATGTTTCCTAAAAAAGTATATCATTACATTGTATCCTTTTTAAGGTTAGAATATAAAAAATTTGGCTTATAGTTTTTAGCTATTTCCTTAACTCTACGAAAACAATTTTCTTCCCGTTCCCATAAAATTTTACCATTCATAAAATCATTAATATCTTTAAGAGATAAAGATAAAATTGATGTAATTCTATAAGGAGACATGGATAAAATATAATCCCTAATATAGTTAGGTATTTCTCTATGTCGTTTGAACTTATATTTAAATTGTTTAGTAGTCATTAAACAGTTACCATAATGCGGCGGTTATCGTTAACAAAGTCATACCATGCTTTGGAATCGAGCCACTTAGTAACTCGTTCCTGACGCTTGAATAGCGTTCCATTATCACCAGCCTTAGTCAAGGGGAATAGTTCGTCGTTATGGCTGGCGTAATGTGTTAGAGTAGATACCACAGAAAAGAGGTTATGTCCTCTTACGGTAGACTCCGCTGCGTATTGTGAGAATAGTTTATCCGATAGTCCACCCTCACGCTTTTTTTCTGCATTAGGATCGGTACGAGCCAACGCATTGAATACATCTTCAACAGCTTTAACTGATTTAATTTTAATATCAGCATATTCTTGATACATATTAACCAGTTCAGTAAATCGCTCCATAGAATTTTCAAACGCACTCTTAAATCCGTCCACTGAAAAATTCTTGGTGTGACGACGACGAGTAACGTCATATTCACCTCGAATTAATCCATTAGTGCAAAAGAAATCAATGGCACCACCATATAGAACAATTGATCCAGAGCCATCAAAAGTATTCTTCATGATGTAGCGAAGACCAATGTCTGTCTTGTGGCCGGTGTTAGTCTCAATCGTATTTTTAAGACTTGGAAAAATATATTCAGAATAACAGATAGCCCCATTCTTGGTGACGGTATCCTTAATTTTAATTTCTTCCAAAACAGATTGGTCAAAATACTCTACCATCTGTTCTTGTAGAGGTCGAAGAATCTCCTCATTTAAAACAACACGATACTTTGAATTAACAATAGACAGGTACGAAGAGGAATTATCCTTTCGATCCGTTCGCAATAGCATCTTCTTGTCGTCTGATAAAATATCGAAAGTAGTTGAGACGACATGATCGGCATTAACGTCGAAGAATACTTCGCGGTCGTTGTAATTAAACAGATCGCTAAACATTTGTTTATAAACCTTTCTGTTAGGTGGTTTGTTGATGATAACAATAATAAATGTAGATACGTTATTTAATTAAATCAAGTTTAAGTTCTTCCAGTTTTTCTACAATGTCTGGAATATTTTTCATAGAATAACAACAATAATTTTCTTCTGTACACCTCAACTTTACTTCGTTAATAAACTCTAGAATGTCGTTTAGTAGATTGTATACTTCATTTTTTTGAGAATACTTTAATTTAGACATAACTTAAAATCCTTTTAACTCTATAAGTCTGAATATTTTTTTTCAATAAAGGTAACCGGAATAGCCGTTGATTTTTGTTCACTGGTGGAGAAATTTGTAATTCTAAAGATGCCATCCTTATGGTGAATGAAAATATCAACAAACGATTCACCAGTTATTTTAATTACACCAGTTTGAACTTCAATTTTAACTACATCATGAGCGTATAGTGTTTGACTGGACATAACATCTATCCTTTATGATTTTCATAATAGTTGAAGTTTAATTAACAATTATTACTAATAATAATTTATTTAACCATATTTCTTTCCGTTTCTTCCGAAAGAACGATATCGTTAACACTCAGTTTTTGGCTTGTCAAGACCAAATCTAGGTTCGTGATCAAATCTTTTAGACTTGGCCCTATCGCATTTATAACAAATCCATTGTTTGCTATAAACTTGAATTTTTTCATGGGTTTACGCTCGACCTTATGATTAGGATTAGTTTCATTCATTCCAGTAATACCAGTATGGTTTGTGTGTATACTTCCATTTACAAATATCTTTTTTACCATGAAGATAATAGTTACGGTAAGCTTCGACAGAATTATTTAATACTTTATATTCGTCTGGCATACATTGTGGCGGCTGTTGAAAATCACCCTCATTTAGATTTTTAGGGTATTTATACAGGTCTACAAGCAGTTCGCTTGCAGCCACTTTATGAATTTTACCATAACGCATCGTGTATTCTTTACACAATTCTCTAGTTAAATCCCAAAGCCAACTATAATTTTTAGTTGTATTTCTAGCCCAAACAGCAGATGGGTGGTTCTTATGTGTTGATTTATAACAATTAATTTCTACTTTATCCCCGTCTAGTTCATGGTGGGCGGTGGATAGTAGCTGCGCCGATTCTAATATCATTTTAACTACGTGCTTGTCGCAATGATACCTTGCTGCTTCGGCGGGATTTTCAGACAGGTAAAAGATATTCAATTTAAAACACTCCTTTGTAATTGTTTAATTACAACTCGCCAATAATTGGTAGCCCAGTCGGATTGTGTGGCTGTCGCTCTATCAAGTGCTTGGTAGGCTAGTTTAATTTTTGTGGGGGAGACATCAAGTTGCATCCTCAAAGGATGACCGTTGCTGTTGTTGCTGCTTCTGTTGTCCATGTCCCATATCCATCCATATTGATTGTGGTGCGGAAAATTTGACCGCTGGTGAGGATTGGTGGGTAGGTCGGTATCTACCCAGCCAAACCACCATTTAATCGTATCCGTTGGTCAAATTGTCTATAAGGCTACGCATTAGCATGATGGTGTCCGACATATAGCCGTCTAGATAACTATCCGTGTTATAACTTTGCATTTCCCCAATCTTCCAGATTATATCCTCCGCAATGTTGCACATTTGAGCTTCAGGCCAAGTTGGAGCGTGGCTCCGTTGCATATCCTCGGCGTTCCATTGGGCGGCTTTCTCGCCTGAAATATAAACCATTTGATTTAAAAATCCGTTTCGTTTGCGTAATTATCGACTATGATGGGGTAATCTATTTTCCAACTCCCATCATTATTAAAATAATCTCGATCCATTGGAACATGGCAGAAGGGGCAGACAAGCGCCGACCATTCCATGTGATAGACCCTTAGATTACACTCGCAATCAGGGCAGCATATTACAATTTTTCTTGCGCTAATGCGTTGTGATCTATTGATTTTTCTCATTGCGTGAATCACTCCATCCAAGAGAATTTACGTTCAGAATCAACAAGTTCAGATAGTTTCTCAACTGTTCTATCATAGATACCATCCAGATAAATATCATATCCAAATGTAGCTTCAGATCGCATGATTGTAACTTTTGCAGGGGCTGAAACCTCGATATTGGCACGGCTCAACACTGACAGATCACTTTTTTTCCAAGTAGGCATGATTTGTGTTCTCCTCTAGACTATTTGTAGATGTTGAAGTAAAATCCAGTAGCAAAGATAAACCAAGGTGTCACTAAAGCAAAACCTGGACCACCGATTGTTTTACTCGTTTCTAAATCTATGACAAGACGGAAAGGTTCCCGGTAGTAATTACGAGTGAATAGAATTCTCTTATTGGAAAACATTTTTACCATCTCCCTCTTTCTTTTATTAAAAGATATAAGGTATGGGGTTGCCGGATACCGTGAGGCGAGACGGGATTTCAAAATGTAACGCGCCGTCAGGCCGTTCGTCAACGTATCTCCAATAAAAATAAGATGCGAGTGTGTTTGCATCGGTTCCAGGCTTTAGGTCAGGTGCGATAAACTCAGCGATATACGAAATACGGTCCAGATGCTGTTTCATTTCAATCTCCACGATTGTTTGAATTGTTAACGATGCTTGGGATATGCAATATGTTTTACGTTAGTATCCCAACAAGCACGGCATGGTCCACAAGTATTTTCTCTAGTATGTGCGAGACATTCAGTAGCACCGGCAGGGACGCCGACACTTTTAGTAAATACGCTTGAAACATTTTGCTCGCCGCGCGGGATTGCACCGTCAATTTTACTGGCCGACATTCTCAAGGTTAAATTATCGGGCCAATAGTTATGCTTGGTTCGATATGTCTCTACAATCTCACGTTCCTGTGTCGGTAGCCAATGCTTGATATTTGGCGTTCTGTCTGCCACTTCCACAATCGCTTCCAACATTTCAAGAGATTGTAAATCACCGGAGACAAACCATCTATGATAGCCGTCCGTATTATAACGGACTATTTGATAGACCATTGCCTCGATCCAGGCTTCTAGTGTTTCCTTTGATTTTTGCGCTGCGTTCCATCGCTCGGTGTTCGCTTTCCATCCCTTGTCTACTGATGGCCTAAGCTTTTGTAGCGTGATGGCATAGCAACTATGGCATGGTGTACCGGGGATTTTAGCTAGTTTTGACCCAGTTATACAAGCCGTGGCGGAATGAGCGTAGCTAGTTCCTGGCATTTTACTAGCCCAGGATATTGGACCAGCGATTTCCTTGGCCTGTTTCAATGATGTAATCATCATTTATCCTTTCGACAAAGAGACAAGTGACATAGCTGCTATTTCAACTAACAACTCAGCCAGTTCATCTGCATCTACATACGCACGAACAGACGTAGAATTACCGCAACCATCCAGATCGTACCAACTACCGTCAGGATAGAATACTGCTACTTCACACGTTTCTCCATCCGTGGAATATGAATATTTCTCCTGTATAATTGAGATGGACATTCCGTTATTGAATTTAAGATACATGGTTTAATCCTATCCTTGAGTTGTTAACAAAATCAACTTACCTTGTAAATCAGGCCATCCTTCATAGTGACCTGAGCGAAAAACTCCCTGCCAGCCAGTCCAGTAATAGCAGGGCGATGGGCGACGACGAATGTCCCATTGTCCCTGTATTCAGGACCGAACAGGGACGTTTCCCTATATCGCAGGGGCTTTCCAATGTTCTCTTTCAATTATCCTTTCGACAAAGAGACAAGCGACATACTCGCAAGGAATATAACAATCCCCTGAATTGTTGTCAACCAGAACACCCATTCCTGCGGTTCAATTACCAACGCCAAGATTGAGGCAAGGGAATAGAATAGCCCGAGAGTTGCAACTAAGTAAAGCATAATCAACTTCAATTGTTTCTTAGTGGCATAATGCACCAGCATCATTGTTCATTCTCCTTTTAATGAGTTATTAGTAATTTAGACCAATCCGTTCAGTAACAATGTAATGCTCCGGAATCGGATTGTCTGTTCTCCTTCGACGGGTTACTGATAACGCGAAACAAATTCCCGCATTGCGGCCTTTTTCTTCACTAGTGAACAAAAGTGTTCATGGGTTACTCATAGCGTATGCACATTACACCATTGATCCAATACGTCACCTTGGTTTTACCATGCTTAGACTTGAAGGGACGGGGGAGGGTACGGCTTGGATTGTTTCCCGGTTTCCCGGCGTATAGTTCGCCGTGAGCGTCCATTTTCGCAACGTTTGTCTCAATCCGTTTTGCCTTGGTATATGGCACGAGAGACGCGGACAAGGTTCGTTTTCCATATCGCACATCATGCGATAGTACTCGGATTATGCTTGTTTTTGTCATATTGAAATTCTCCATCTTATTTTCGCTCGGTTCTGTCCGTCCCTTATGACCGTTTTTTTCGCTAGTTTCTCCACTAGTGAAGGAAACTTGGCGATGATATGCGGGCATGGCTATAGGACGACCAGTCAATTAAGACTGGCCGCCCGTATACCAGGCGCGAGGAATAACGGTAGGGGGTAGGCTTAGTCCTTGCTGGCGTCTTCCTTCAATGCTTTTGCCGCCTCCGCAATTGCCTTGTCGATAGCGAGGGCAACCTTGTCCGCGTGCGCGTCGATGTAATCCTCCGCTACGCCCAGCTCCTCGAGTGCCGCTCGTGCTGCATCATAGGCTCGCTCGCTCGCCTTTTTTTCAATTTGCGTCAGGCGTCGAAGCGCGGAGACTGACTGAATATCGGCGGCAGCGAAATTCGCGACCACTTCGTCAAATTTTCCAGACGCCGCGATTTTCTTAACTTTCGCATTATTCATAATTGCGAGGACATTTTTTACGTTGTTCTCCGACCGTCCAGCGGCAACCAATTGCGCGCCGATTTTTTTCCGAACCGCCGCATTGGGTGACGTGGCGACGCAATGCGCGATTAAATAGCAATATTGGCTAAATTCCGCCGCGTTAAGCTTGCCGGTTACATCCTTACGTTCGGCGCGAAAAGAATTTAGCGACGCTTGGATCGATAGGGCGTTCTCAAGGTTATTCATGGAAGAGGCCTTTCATGGGTTAAGGGGTTAAGTTTTCTTCACCAGTGACCAAAACGAAAAGTTAACTAACTTGTTAACTAATTAAGAATTATATAGAATGTTTCAGCTCGGTAATACGCTTTGTTTGCATACCTGATATGCAATGGCTGCATGGCTTGGCATGGTTTTTGCCTAGCAATTATTGTGCCAAGTGTGGAGTTTTAATTCATCATATTGGGCATGGTTATTGCTTGATATTCACCATGTCTAGATTGTGAAATATGGCGGAAATCCTAGGGAGAGGGGGCGATAGCACCTCGCTATATAAGATTGGATATAACGCTATAGATTGTGCAACGCGGAATGATAGCGTTATATACGATTGAATATAACGATTGAATGGTTAATTTAACGATTGCGCCTTGTGGAATTGCGGGAAAAAACAAAGAGTGAACGCCGACGGGCGATGGCGTATGTTATAACATAACACCCAGGGGAAAAGAACAGACCGTGAACGTGAACGGGGGAGAGACGCCTGACATATATAGACCAAAAATAACAAAGGTTTTTCATAGTGTTACCTAAAAACCCCCCCTTTGTTTAAAATCACTTTTGGCAGTTTTCAGTAGTAGAAAAAAATAACTAGCCTTTATCATCTTTTGATTATCTTTTGTTCATATTGCACAAATAAACCAAAAAAAGGGGAGGCAACCACCATCGGGTAACTAAAAAAGTTACACTGGATCGCCCCCCATACTTATTAAATCTTTATAAAATATATTTAATAACTATATTTTATTAAATATATATTTATAATATATATCTCTATAAAGTATATTTATTAAATATATTATATCGTCCTTCCATAATAGCAACTAGCATATCATATTTTCTTGTGTCTTGCAAATAAATTTGTTATAGTATGCAGACAATGACTGATATTGAAAACAATAACAATCCTACAAGTACTAAAAAACCTAGAAGGAGAAAAAATAAAACAAATCTTTCTAGGCAAGAAGATACGACTATTAATATTTTACAGGATTTAAAAAATAGCTTAGAAGAATTAACTAACAAAGAATGTAAAATAAACTTTCTAGCCTTTATAAGGAAGGTAGCTCCATCTCTTGTCTCCGACTGGAAGATGGGTCGTCACATCGAATACATAGCTGATAAGCTTCAGGGTGTCTTGGATGGTAAAATTAAACGATTAATGGTCTTTTTACCACCACGCTCAAGTAAGTCAGTAATTTGTTCTAAGCTATTTCCAGCGTTTTATATAGGTAATAATCCAAATCATGAGATTATGTCTATTAGCCACTCCGATCAATTGGCAAGTGATTTTGGTCGTTCAGTGCGTGATATTGTAAATACACCTGATTTTCAAAATATGTTTCCATCTGTGGAACTTCGTCAAGACGTTCGAGCGGCTGGCAAGTGGCGAACCAATAAAAATGGATCGTATTACGCTGCTGGTGTACGCAGTCAAATTGCTGGTCGAGGCGCACACATAGCCATTCTAGATGATGCGATGTCGGAAGAAGATGCTATTTCACCAGCCGGTAGAAGGTATATCAAGGAATGGTGGCCTAGTGGCTTACGTACTCGTCTAATGCCTAATGGTAGTATTATAATTATTAATACTCGTTACCACTACGACGACCTTTGCGGATGGCTTTTAAAGCAAGAATCCAAGATGGACCTTAGAAAGTCAGATCGTTGGGATGTAGTCAGTATTCCAGCATGGCTAGACGAGAAATCTGCTGAAATATTAGGACTTCCTGAAGGAACAAGTTACTTTCCTGAGTGGAAGACTGATGCCATTTTAAAACTGGACGAACAAGAAATTAGAGCGACAAACGGTTCCAAGTATTGGGAAAGTTTGTATATGCAAAATCCAACACCAGACGAGGGTGGATTAATACGGAAAAAGTGGATTAAGTGGTGGGAAGACGACGAGCCGCCATTCTGTGATTTTATAATTCAAACATACGATACAGCCTTTTCAACAAAAACAACTGCTGACTTTAGCGTAATTCAAACTTGGGGTATTTTCCGAAGTATGGACAATGACGGAGAAAACGGTAAGGAAAATGTTGTAAGTAATATAATTTTACTAGGAAATTTAAAAGGAAGATACGAATATCCTGAACTAAGGCGAATGGCGCAGGAGCAATATAGATTATTTAAACCTGATATTTGCATCGTTGAAAAGAAGGCAAGTGGTCAGTCGCTAATACAGGATATGCGCCGTGCTGGTTTGCCTGTCTTGGAGTATAATCCAGATAAAGATAAGGTTAGCCGTGTGTATGCAGCTACGCCATTATTTGAGGCTGGACGTGTTTGGTTGCCTAAATTTAAGGTATATTCTCAAGATTTATACGACGAATTGATTACATTTCCATTTGCACCGCATGACGACCAAGTGGATGCGACGGCTATGGCAGTCCATTATTTAAAGGAAAGCTGGAGATTAATACACCCGCAAGATGCTAATTGGGAAGACGAGATTAGTTATAGAAAACAAAAAAGGGTTGCTTACTGGCGAGTTTAATATATATATATATATAAAAAATTAAGAAAAGGAAAAATAATAACAATGTTATCCACGCTTGAAAAAAGAAACAATTTTTACTTTCCAGCAAAAGACAACCATTTTAATGGCGACGAATACCAAAAGACGCATAGGTTCAATAGTTTAAAGTTTGTTACCAACTATGGTGTGGCGGTAGATGTAGGCGCACACGTTGGAACATGGGCGGTAGATATGGTTCGTATGTTTGATAAGACAATTTGTTTTGAGCCAATTTTAGAGCATCGTGAATGTTTAATAAAGAATTTACAAGAAGTTAATGGTTATATTAATAGATATGTTATTTACGATTGTGCTTTAGGTGACGAAGAAAAACCAGAGGTATCCCTTGGATATGTAACGGAGGGTAACAGCGGTACGGCTTCAATTGCCGCTACTACTGGAGAGTATACTGCCGAAATGAAAACACTGGATAGTTTTAATCTAGATCAGATGGACTATTTGAAGGTTGACGTTGAAGGTTTTGAACTACAGTTTCTCAAAGGTGCAGCAGAAACAATCAAAAGAACAAAGCCAGTAATTAATATTGAAATTAAAAATAACTGCGAAAGCTTTGGCATTTCAAGGCAAGATATAGCAGATTATATCTGTAATGATCTAGGTATGTTTTGTGTCGGTAAAACAGTTCAAGATTATATTTTTATGTATATTTAATAAATCAATTTGTCTATAACCAACTTTAATGCTATATTAATAATTCATTTTGTGATGAATTTTTTAAAAAGGGGTTTTTAAATTAATAATGGCGACTGAACGTAATCCTTTTGATCCAATTCCTAAAGCTGAAATCTCGATTGAAATTTCAGACCAAGATAAAAATGTTGATTTGTCAGGTAGTTTACCTGGAGAAGCTTCTATTGAGTACGATCCAGAAGATGGAGGCGTATATGTCTCCTTTGCGCCTGACGAAGAACAGCTTAAAAAAGAACAAGGATTTTCCAAGCAGCAAATTAAAGAGGACGACGAAAAGTTTTATCGTAATCTAGCTGACGATATGGATGACGATCTTTTAACGGATATTGCGGAAGAAGTTTTAGAAAATTTTAATGCCGATAAAGATTCTCGTTCAGATTGGGAAAGTATGTTTGAGAAAGGTTTTGATCTATTAGGATTAAAACTTCAAGAAACCAGCACGCCATTTGAAGGTGCTTGCACAGCCGTTCATCCAATTTTAATTGAATCCGCAGTAAAGTTTCAATCTAAAGCTACTCAAGAATTATTTCCGCCATCTGGACCTGTTCGTACACAGATTATCGGGGAAGTAGATGACGAAAAAAATCGTCAAGCTGAACGCATCAAAACTTTTATGAATTATCAGCTAACGGATTTGATGCCAGAATATTTTGATGAATTTGAACGTATGCTGTTTCATTTACCATTAATTGGATCAGCCTTTAAAAAAGTTTATTTTGATGCTGGACTTAATCGACCAGTATCAGAATTTGTACCGATAGATCAGTTTTACGTATCGTACTACGCAACTGATCTGCGAAGAGCAGACCGTTACACTCATGTAATTTATCGTAGTCCAGTCGAATTACAACGTGATATTCTTTCAGGTATGTATTCGGATGTGGAACTTCCACAGGCTTCTGTCCCTACTCAAACTCCCATGAGTCAGAAGATGGATACGATTATGGGTCTTTCCCCTTCCTCACAAAATGACCCCCAATATGTTCTGCTAGAGCAGCATTGCTATCTAGATTTACCAGAACCATTCAGTGCCTCTGAGAGTGACGGTCTGTCTCTTCCGTACATTGTAACTATTGAACAACAAAGCCGTAAAGTTTTATCGATTCGTCGCAACTATAACAAAGACGACCGACGCAAAGAAAAGAAAATTTTCTTTACACATTATCGTTTTGTTCCAGGCTTTGGTTTTTATGGTTTAGGATTAATTCACTTCCTTGGCAACTTAACCATGTCAGCCACTTCTGCAATGCGTGGTTTAATTGATGCTGGTCAATTTGCAAATCTCCCTGCCGGTTTTAAAGCTAAGGGTGTACGCATTGTAGGTGATAACGATCCAATTGCTCCAGGTGAATTTAAAGAGGTTGAAGCAGTCGGTAATGATCTAACAAAAATGATTATTCCATTGCCGTATAAAGAACCATCACAAACTCTATTTCAAATGTTAAACTTTGTAACGCAAGCTGCACAGAAGTTTGCCGATACAACAGAACAGGTTGTCTCCGATGCCGCTAGTTATGGACCTGTCGGAACTACAATGGCACTTTTGGAAGCATCTAGTAAATTTTTTAGCGCCATTCACAAGCGTTTACATAAATCGCAGCGCGACGAGTTTAAACTTCTAGCTCGAATCAATTATGAATATTTACCAGAAGAATGTGTAGTTGACGTTCCAAATGGAAGTTTAAAAATTTTGCGGAATGATTTTGACGGACGCATTGATGTAATTCCAGTTTCTGATCCAAATATTCCGTCCAACGCTCATCGTATGATGATGGCTCAAATGGCATTGCAGTTAGCTCAACAATCTCCTCCTGGTATGTTTAATATGGAGGAATTAAATCGAACAATTCTAATGGCAGCTAATATTCCAAATTTGGATCGTATTATGCCACGTAAGCCGGAGACTGTTCCACTCGACCCAGTTTCAGATATTTCAGCCGCTGTGCGTGGTCTTCCAATTAAAGCATTTGTTGGACAAAACCACGATGCTCATATTCAAGCTAAAACTATGTATCTACAAGACCCAATGAATGGTGCAAATCCAATGATGCGGCGCATTGCTCCTGTTTTAGAAGCTAACATTCAAGAACATATGGTCATGAAATATCAAGAGCAAGTAAATGGAACAGCACAGCAACTTATTCAAAATTATGGGTTACAGGCTACGGAAATGGGTACGGAAATGGGTACGGAAATGGGTATTGATCCTAATGATCCTCGTGTTATGGAAATGGTCATTGCTCAAGCAGCGCAGCAAGTCATGCAAGCAAATCAGGTTATGGCTGCACAACAACGCTCATTAACGCCAGAAGCACAAATGGTCCAGCTTGAGGGTCAACGTCTACAAGTTGAACAACAAAAAGTTCAAGCACAAATCGCAAAAGAAAGCGTTGATGCCGCCATGAAGAACCGAGAACTTGATTTGAAACAAACAGAACTTCAAATGAGTATGTTAAAGGAAGGTATTAAAACATCTTCCAACGCACAGGAAAAAGAAAAAGATAGAAATACTAAAAAGGCTGTAGCTGCTCTAGATGCAATTATGAAATTAGCAACAACAGAAGCTGCTACCGATACTACCAAAAAAATTAAAGCCGCTGATATGTTAACTGATTTAGTTAAGACAACTCAGCAACAGGGGCAATCTAAACAATAAAATAGATAAATTTTATGACATTATGGGACGAAATACACTCTAAACTTCAGAACGAAATTGAAGATTTAAAAAAAGTCCTTGCGAATGGTATTCCAGACGACTATGCTAGTTATAAACAAATAGTAGGTAAAATAGAAGGAATATCGTTTTCAATGGAATGTTTATCGCATATTGTGAAAACTAGAATTTACGAAGACGATTTTGATAATTAAATAAAAAATATAAATTAATAATAATAATAATAATAAAATAAATAGGAGTGTTATAAATAGTGGTACAATCAGTAATGATGGGTAATGCAATTGATAATTCTGATTGGATTAGTGACGAAGTAGTAGCATCAACTTTAAAACCGGAAGAGTTACCTAAACTTCCAGGTTATCATATTTTACTTCGTCCAGTATCTATTAGAGAAAAAACTAAAGGAGGTATTTTACTACCCGATAAGACAAAAGACGACATTGCATATTTAACAACGGTAGCTAAGGTTCTAAAATTAGGTGATTTAGCTTACCAAGATAAGGAAAAGTTTCCTTATGGTGCTTGGTGTAATGTTGGAGATTACGTCTGTTATGGTCGCCATACCGGGCAAAAGCTTGTTTATAAGGGTTTAAAGCTTCTTTTAGTATTTGATGATCAAATTATTATGAGCGTCGATAAGCCTCAAGACATCGACCCAACTTATAATTTGACGGCTTAATTGCTCAATTTGTATAAATATTTTTTTTAATATATAATTGTTTAGTTAAATAAATATATTTGCGTAATCGTTTAGTTTCGCAACTAACGGCGCTAAAGAGGATATAAATTAGATAAGATGGAACAAGACAATTGGTCAACAATCCAAGTTAATTCCAGTGATGGAAGTAATAAAGGAAAAAAACCTGTAGAATTTGAAATTGACGAGCAAGAAACTTTAGAAGTTAATGCCGATATTTCAGCTAAAAATGAAGATGTAGAACAAGACAAGCCTTCAGTTACTACAAATTTTGAAGTAGAAACACCAGAAGAATTAGAAAAACAAAACGAAGGTGCTAGTGTTAGTAAATCTTCTAGTAATAATGAGCCGGAAGAGTTAGATGGTATTGAGACTCGTGGTGCACAAAAGCGTATTCGGCAGCTTATTAAACAACGTAAAGAACGCGACGAAGAATTGGCGCGTTTACGTTTAGAACGAGATGAACTATTAAAAACTGTACAAGAAAAAGAAACTCAACTTTCAGCCAGTTTTAAAAATTCGATTGACTCTACAGAGACGCAACTAACAAATCGAATTGAGCAAGCTAAAGAAGTTTTTCGTACAGCAGCAGAATCTGGTGACGCTGATAAGATGCTACTAGCTCAAGAGCAAATGTCTCGCAGCTATTCAGAACTAAATAATATTCAGCAACAGCGTCAAGCATGGGAAGAATATAATACTCGTGTACAAGCCGCACAACAGGCTATAATCAATAAAAAGCAGGAGCAAACTCCTCAATATGATCCAAAAGCACTAGAATGGGCAACACGAAATAACTGGTTTGGACAAGATCAAATCATGACAGCAGCGGCACTTACAGTTGACGCTGAATTAAAGTCAGAGGGTTATGATCCGTCCGATGACGAATTTTACGAGGAAATTGACAAGCGTTTACAAAATAAATTTCCTAATAAATTTGCCCCTGTAAAACAACAGCCTACTCAAGGGCAGCAGGAGCGTCGTTTGCAGAGTATGTCACCGTCAAACTCTGCTCAAGTAGTAGCGGGTGCGTCACGCACACCTAAAACTAGTTCTAGTAGCAATAAAATTAAGCTAACACAAGAAGATGTTAGACTTGCTCAGAAATGGAATATTCCACTTGAAAAATACGCAGAAGAAAAATTAAAGGTTGAACAAGCCGCTGGCGAATATACAACTGTTCGTTAATATTTTTCTATCATAGTATTATAATTAATAATTTTATAAATTATATACATACAATTTAAAAGCGTGGTGTATAAAAGGAAAGAAGGAAATAAAATAATGGCACGTACAGACTTACGTAATACAACAAACCGTGAATCAACTGAACGGAAAAATGTCTTCGAAGAACCTAATTGGTTAAATATTCCAAATCAAGTTCAGGAACGGTTTAGAAATCAGGGACTAGCTCTTCGCTGGATTCGTGTAACTCTTAAAAATCAAGATGATTACCAAAATGTAGGCAAGCGTCTAGCAGAAGGTTGGGAGTTTGTAACATCTGAAGAAGTACCTGAAATGTTAATGTCTTCTGTCGTAAGGGAAGGTGGACGATATGCTGGAACAATCTGTCGTGGAGATTTAGCACTGGCTAAAATGCCGGTTGATCTAGCGGCATCTCGTCAAGAATTTTATGAACGTCGTAGTAAAGAAATGGTAGATGCTGTAAATACTCAGCTTATGAGTAGTTCAGATTCTCGTATGCCAATTTCAAATACAAGTCGTTCACAAATTAGTCGTGGAACAAGTCCTCGTTTCCAAGATTAATTTAAATTTAATATACATAAGTCTATAAATGTGTTATTAATTATTAACTATTTTAGTAAATAGAAAGGAAAAAGTATTATGTCAACTACAAAAGCTCTTTCCGGTCTACGTCCTTCTCGCAAGCGCGGTGGTTCACCTAATTCACAGGGTATGAATGAATATCCTATTCAATCTGGTAAAGCCGCTAACTTTTTTACAGGCGATATTGTATGTAATGATGCCGGATATGTTGTGGCTCTTTCAGCAGTCACTCAGAAAGCACTAGGTGTTTTTATGGGATGCCGTTACGTTGCTAATGGTGTTCCAACATGGTCACAAGTATGGCCCTCTGGTACTTCCGCTACAGATGCTTATGCACTCGTAATGGATGATCCATCTGCTACATTTGAAGTTCAAGCAGATGCTTCTTGCACTATTGGAGATATGAACTCATTAAACTTCGATGTTACTCTAGGTGCTGGCTCAACCGTCACAGGCCGTTCAGGTTTTGGCGTAAAGGCAGCTAGTCGGACAACTGGTAGCGCAATGCTTCGCGCAATTTCAGCAATCGACGAACCCGGTAACGATATTAATGTTGGAGCAGAGCGAGCTTATCCAAAGCTTGAAGTTCGCATTGTACGTCATATTGATGCTTACATTTCTGCTGACGCATCTGCCAACTAATTAGGAAGAAGGAGTAATTAATTATGGCTATTAATCGCGCTAGTATTGCGAAAGAACTTCTTCCTGGTCTAAATGCAATTTTCGGGACTGAATATGCAGACGTAGATAACGAACACGCTACTCTATATGCAATTGAAAATTCTGATCGTGCATTTGAAGAAGAAGTACTATTCACCGGCTTCGGCACCGCACCTGTTAAGGGCGAAGGCGCTGCCACTCAGTATGACGACGCTCAAGAAGGTTATACCTCTCGTTACACACACGAGACAATCAGCCTTGCTTTTGCAGTCACTGAAGAAGCTATGGAAGACAACCTTTATGATACCTTTGCAAAGCTTCGCGCACGCGGTCTTGCCCGTGCAATGGCTAACACAAAGCAAGTTAAGGCTGCTGATGTTTTCAACAACGGCTTTAGCTCTTCATATCTTGGTGGAGATGGTGTTGCACTATTCTCCGCTTCGCATCCAACTGTTGGTGACGGCAACCAATCCAACACTCTAGGTGCAACCGATCTTTCTGAATCTTCACTTGAAACCGGCCTTATCACTATTTCAAAGGCAAAGGATGATCGTGGTATTCTAATTGGTCTTCAGGCTGTTTCTCTTCATGTACCATCTGATCTAGTCTTTACAGCAGATCAGATTCTCAACAGCCAGATGTCAACTGTAATTGGCGTCAATCCTAACGATACATCAATTGGTGCAACAAACACCAACAAGATCAATGCCATTAAGAGCCAAGGTCTTGTTCCAAAGGGTTATTTTGTAAATCGTCGTTTTACAGATACTAACGCTTGGTTTATCAAAACCGATTGCCCAAATGGCGCAAAGATGTTCGTTCGCGCACCGCTTCAGACAAAGATGGACCCAGACTTTGATACGGGCAACCTCCGTTTCAAAGCTCGTGAGCGGTACAGCTTTGGCTGGTCCGATTGGCGCGGCTTCTATGGCGCATCAGGTTCTGCATAATAATTTTAATTTAAATTAGCAATAATTATAAAATTAAAATATATTAGTTTAACCGTATAAAATAAAAAGAGAGGGAAAGGTAATAATATTAGGTAATACATAAAATACTTAATTTATTCCTTTCCTTCTCAATTTTTATATAATAAGTTCAAAAAAATTAAAATAAGGTATATTGATAAATGGCAGCCTCTAATCTTCGCCAAGCATTTGTAACAGGAAGTGGCGCTGTTCTAGATACAGTTACAAATGTCAGTATTTCAGATACTCGTATTCGCGCTTTGCACGCTTCTGGAGTAGGGACGTTTCTAATTACTGGAACATCTACCGATGATCGTGGAAATGTTACTGGAACAAATATTAAGTTTGTACTTACAACAAACAGTGACGCTGGTGACTTAATTTTTCCAGAAGATGGTCTTCGTATGACTGGGACAGTAAAAGTTTCTGCACCAACATCCGCAGCTACTGTAGCAATTTTCTATGGCTAATTATACTTCATTAGTTAGTGAATTAATTGCCACAACGGAAAATGATGGCGATGAATTTGTTAACTTTATTCCAAATATTGTTAATCGTGCAGAAGAACGTCTAACTAAAGATTTAGACGACTATGGTTTAGTAACTTATACCTCTGTAGCCGTATCAAGTGGAACCAATCTTTTAACATTACCAACTGGAACACGAATTGTAAAAAATATTAATATTAAAAATAGCAATTCATCTAAGATTAATTTACTACTGCGTACAGACGAATTTATTAATGACTACTGGCCCGTCTCCGCATCTACCAATTCTTCTTATCCTCCGAAGTATTACGCACGCCGAAACAATACAACAGTTTTAATTGCTCCAACTCCAGCCTCAACTTTTGACGGAGAAGTAGTTCATGTTTCTCGTCCTACAACTTTAACATCAGTTACACAAACTAATTATTTTACAGATTTTTGTTATGATCTTTTATATACAGCTTGTATGATTGAATCTGCTGTTTTTCAAAAAGACTATAACGCAGCAACTTTTTATGAACAAAAGTATGCTGGTATTTTAAATCTTCAACGTAATCAGGCACGCCGTACTCGCAGAGATGATATGCAAACTCCTGCAAATCCAACTGGTGGTGATAATCCAGTTATTCCTAATTCCCCATAATAAAAATTAATAGAGGTTTAATTAAAAAAATGATTAAAGAATACGGTGGTAAAGAAACCTATAAATCTATGAAGGCAATGAAATTACACGAGAAGAAGGAAAAGCCTTCCGTAGAAAAAATGGAAAAAAAGTCAGGAATGAAAATGATGGCTGATGGAAAAAAAGTTGGAATTAGTAAAGGTATGATAGAAGATTATACTTCAGTTCCTCGTGAACTTTCAGCCGATATTCAATCTATTCCCGGACCAGGACGCAAACCTACACCTCCAGAACCTAAAAAGGAGACATCATCTACTACAGTAAAGAAGATGCACGGTGGTAAAATTGGTCGCGGTTGCGGTGCTGCCATGAAGGGTGGCGGCGCTGTAATGTATAAGTAAATAAAAGAATAATCAGAGATATTATAAAAAAATGGATGAAAAATATATTTTAGATTTAAAACCTTCAAAAAATCGTACTGCAAAAGTACGTGAGGGTGAACTAGAAAAAAGTCGAGAAAAGTTTGACAAGACTGCGGACACTAAAACAGGTGAAAATGTTCGTGAAGCTATTTCTATGCTTATTCCTGGTGGCATGGCAGTATCTAAGGGACGACAGGCTTTAAATCTTGGTAGAAAGGCTATAACTGGTTCGTTAAATAGACAGGCCGGTGCTAGAGCGTCCATTCAAGAAGCTTTAGGTAATACTCGTTCTGTAGGTCCAACACAAAGTTCTAGATTAGCTACTTATCCTGCTCCTGCTGGAGGACGCGGTTCTACATTTATGTCTAAAGCTGAAATTGCTGAAGGTCAGACTGCAAGACGCTCGGCTAGAGAAGCTGCTCCATGGGCTGGTGGTGCAGCAGTTATGGATGGCTATAATCGTCAACTGCGTAAAAAAGAAGGTTCTAAACCAATTGATCTATCTGGTGAAGAATTAGATTTAATTGAAAGTTATTCTAAGAAATCTAAAGGTGGAGTTATTGGTGTAGGTAAGGCACTACGTGGCTATGGTAAAGCCATGATGTCAAAAAAGAAAAAGAAGTAATATGCCTCTTAAAAAAGGAAAAAGTCAAAAGACTATTAGTAAAAATATTTCTACTCTTGTAAAAGAAAATAAACCTTTAAAGCAAGCAGTAGCTATTGCTCTTTCTAAAGCTGGTAAGTCAAAAATTATTAATAAAAAGAAAGAGGGAGGAGCAGTTTCTAAGGTTAATGAAGCTGGTAATTATACTAAGCCAGAACTTAGAAAAAATATTTTTAATAAAATTAAAGCTAGTGATAAAGGTGGAAAACCAAATCAATGGTCTGCTCGTAAAGCACAACTATTAGCTAGTGAATATAAAAAGGCTGGTGGAGGTTATAAATAAGAGAAAAAAATTATGATCAAATATTTTAAAAATATTATTTCTAAAATTAAATCTAAATTACCTAAAATTTGTAAATGTAATTGTGATTGTCCTTGTCATAAATAAATAAATAATTGGAATTATTAAATGTCAGTAGCAAGTAGCATTACAAAATGGGGTAAGACAGAGCCATTTAATCTTCAAATAGCTCGTAATCAAATTTCTTATCATAAATTTATTTTTAAGTTTGGATTTAATTCAGACATTAATGGTACAGAAGAGACTATTTGGGATGAGGGTGCCATTTATGCTTATCCCGCTGCTGCAATTCAAATGAAGGTATCTAGCACCAGTACAGACGATACATCTGCTGGTACTGGTGCTAGAACTATTGTAGTTTCTGGTTTAGATCAAAATTGGGATGAAGCATCTGAAACTGTTTCTCTCAACGGACAAACTGAGGTTTTAACAACAACAACTTTTATTCGTGTAAATCGTGCTTATGTTGCAACAGCAGGAAGTGGTGGAACAGCCGCTGGCAATATTTATGTAGGTACTGGCACAGTAACTACAGGAGTTCCAGCTACTATTTATGCTAAAATAACATTAGGTGAAAACCAAACACTTATGGCTGTTTGGACTGTTCCAGCGGGATATACTGGCTATGTTACAAGAGGAAGTATTTCACAAGGAACAACTTTTGCAAATCAATATACAACAGCTAGACTTGTAATTCGTCCTTTTGGTGGAGTTTTTAGAACAGCAGTTAAAGTTACATTAACAAATATTTTTATTGATTTTCCATTTGAAATTCCTGTACCAATTCAGGAAAAATCTGATATTGAAGTTAGAGCGTTTTCAAGTGGGTCAAATAATACTATTTCTTCAACATTTACAATAATTTATGTTAAAAATAATCCAGAAGAATTATAATGGCTTTAAAAAAATCACAACAAAGTTTGAAAGCTTGGACTAAACAAAAATGGCGTACTAAGTCGGGAAAACCCTCTGAAGAAACTGGGGAAAGATATTTACCTGAAAAAGCTATTAAAGCTTTATCTTCTTCTGAATATGCGGCTACTACAAAAGCTAAAAGAGAAGGCACTAAAAAAGGAAAACAATTTGTAAAGCAGCCGACATCAATAGCTAAAAAAGTTAAAAATTATAGGAAAATAAAATAAAAATGCCATTATCTGAGACTGATCGTAATAAATTAAAAAAATATGGTTTATCAGGTCTTAATAAACCTAAGCGTACACCAGATCATCCTACAAAAAAAGGAATTGTTGCAGTTAAATCTGAAGCTAATCAGGGAGTAAAAGTTATTAGATTTGGCGATCAAAAGATGGGCCATAATTATTCTCCAGAAGCTAGGAAATCTTTTAAATCTAGACACGCAAAGAATATAGCTAAAGGACCACAAAGTGCTGCCTATTGGGCTGATAAGTTTTTTTGGGCTGGTCCATCTGGCTCTAAAAAGAAACCACCTCCAGAACAAAAAGTTGTGAAAGGTCTAAAAAGGCATTAAAATATGGCTATTACTAGATCAAATATTGGACAACAAATTATGAAAACACCTTCAAAAAAACAACCAAAGTTAGGTACTGGAAAACGATTTGAAAATTTAACTAAAAGTATTGCTGCTAAAGGAAACGTAAAAGACCCTGCTGCTGTTGCTGCTGCAATTGGTCGAAAGAAATACGGTGCAAAAAAGATGGCGCAACTTTCTGCAACTGCTCGTAAAAAGAACGCTCGTCGCCCCTAAAATAAATAAAGGAAAATACATAAATGGCTACAAGCGGCTTATATAATTTTTCACTAGATATTGATGAAATTATTCAAGAAGCCAGCGAAATGATTGGTGGTGAAGCAGTTTTAGGAGAAGAACCTAAATCTGCTCGTCGCTCTATTAATCTATTGTTGCAAGATTGGCAAAATAGAGGCGTACTTCTTTGGACAGCAGATACAACGATTGTTTCATTAACAACAAGTGTAACTGCTTATTCATTGACTTCAGCAACTGTCGATATTTTAGAAGCTGTTGTAAATCGAGACGATACTGACATTGGATTAGAACGTATTTCAATGGAGGAATATTTAAAAATTCCTCGTAAAAGTCAAGTAGGTCGTCCAACCCAATACGCGGTTCGTCGCGGTAGCGTAAATCCAACCGTTTATTTATGGCCTATTCCAGAAAATAGTACCGATACATTAAAGCTAGAAAGAATTACTTATACTCAAAAAGTTAATCAATCTGCTATTCAAACTCCAGATATTTCCCGTAGATTTCTTCCATGCCTAACTGCTGGTTTAGCATATTTTATGTCTATGAAACGTCCAGGAATTGAGGGCGGTCGTATTCAATTTTTAAAACAAGAATATGAAGAACGACTAGCACGGGCTATGGATGAAGATAGAGAACGATCAAATATTCGTATTATTCCTCGTTTAAATAGAATTTAAAAAAAAAATAAAAAAAATGGCTTCTCATAAAAACGCCTTAGCTCAATGTGATACTTGCGGTTTTGAATATCCTTATCGGGTAATGAAACTAAACAGTTATGGTATGCTTGTCTGCCCTACTGATTATGATGGTATGTATGATTTAAAAAATCATCCACAAAATAAAACACCATTTTTACGAGATGACGAATTTATTAAAAATCCAAGACCACCTCTTTATGCAGAACGTAATAAAGAATGGAATACAGCAAACATTAATTATGAAGATGTTAATACAGATTGGAATTTAATCTAAATGGCTACATTAACTGGAAAAACTATTGCCAATACCTATAAACAACTTCTTCAAATTGGAAGTAATAATACAGGTATTTCCGGATCGCTACAAACTGTTCAAGATGGTAATACTACTAATACTGCTTTACAATTAAGTAATTCTACAGTTAATATCAATGGAACATTTCAATTAAACGGTTCTACATTAACGGCTACAGCTTCTGTTTTAAATGCTGTTTCAGATTTAACTGGTGCCACTGGATTTGTAGCTGTAAGTGCTGGTCAAGTTTATGGTCGTACATTGGTTGAAGGTACCGGCATTGCAATTACAAATGCAGACGGAACTGAGGGTAATCCTGTTATTTCTTTAAATGAAACTGGATTAACAGTTTCTGTAGCTGCTGTAAAAGCTAATGCTGGAACTATTGATGGCATAATTTCAGCAACTTATTTTGTTGGAGACGGTTCAGGATTAACTAATGTTCCTTCTGCTGAAGGTGGTACAGTTAAATTTATTACTGCTGGAACTGGCGTTAATATTACCGTAGATGCAGCATCGTCCGCTACAATTCCAGTTAGTGGGACAATAGGTGTAGCCGCTAATCAATCTTTTGGAACTGTTTCAGTTTCAACTGGCTTAGTTGTTCCTGAAGGCGCTGTAACTTTTGCAGTTCCGCTTTCAGGTTCTTCCGCTGTCTTTAGTGGTAATGTATCTGCTGCTGGCTTTTATATTGGTGGAGATAGCGTTGCCACCTCTTCTCAAGTTGCAGCCGTTAGTGCTTTAACAAGTGTAAATTTAGCTGCTATTACATCAATCAATTCAGTTATTGATAATCTTGATTTTGCTACAAGTGCGGAATTAGCCACAGTTTCTTCAACTATGGCAACCAGCATTAATAATAGCAACACGGTTATAGCTGCCGTATCGGCTTTAACATCAGTCAATCTTGCAGCCATTACAAGTATTAATACAGTTGTTACTAACTTGTCAGCTACTATGGCTACAAGTATTGCCAATGTATCAGCTACAATGGCGACCAGCATTAATAATAGTAATATAGCTATTGCTAATGTGTCGGCTCTAACATCAGTTAATCTAGCAGCCGTTACAAGTATTAATACAGTTGTTACTAACTTGTCAGCTACTATGGCTACAAGTATTGCAAATAGTAATACAGCTATTGCCGTAGTATCAGCTTTAACTTCAGTTAATTTAGAATCTATTACAAGTATTAATACAGTTGTTACAAATCTATCGGCTACAATGGCTACAAGTATAGCTAATCATTTGCCATTATCTGGAGGTACTTTAACTGGAACAGTTAGTGGTACAGATTTTTATGTAAGTGCAGTTGCTATTGGAGTTGACGCGCTTCTAGGAAAACAGTTGCATTTAGGAACAGCGGCTGTTGCAGATTTAGTTAGTTTAACAGATGGAACTAGCATTGCGGTAGATTTTAATGCTGGTCAAAACTTTGTAGTTCAATTAGGTGGAAACCGTACTTTAGAAAGTCCAACAAACTGCGTTGCAGGACAGACAGGAAGTATTTTTATTGTTCAAGACGGAACAGGTTCTAGAACTTTAAGTTATGGTGGATCGTGGAAATTTGTCGGCGGTACTGCCCCAACTCTAAGTACAGCAATTAGTGCGGTTGATAGACTAGATTATATTGTTTATACTTCAACAGACGTACATTCAATTGCCTCATTAGATATTAAATAATTATAAAAAAAATATACATATAGAAGGTAAATAATGGTATTTAGTAATAATCTTCTTTTAGGTGCAGCAAACCAGGGTGGCGGCGCTTACACCATCGACTATGCCGCCCGCTTCAATTCCGCCGATAGCACGCGTCTGTCAAAGACGCCCAGCAGTATTAGCAGCCTTCGCATAGGTTCGCTTGATTTTTGGGTCAAGCCAACAAACTTCGGGACCACACGCGCTTTCTTCGTCCAAGAGCGTACTGCTCCCGGGACACACGCCATCTATGTGACCTTCACAACCAGCGATAAGTTTGCTGTCTCGTTTGAGAACGCTGGCGGCGCAAACATCATCAAGCGAGAGACAACGCAAGTTTTTCGCGACCCTTCTTCGTATTACCACATCCATATAGATTGGAACAGCAACCTGACAACAGATGCCTGTTGCTCTGTCTATGTAAACGGCGATCAGGTAACGGCGTTCGACACAAAAACGAACGCGGGGGCTGCTACCGATCTTGGACTTAACACGACTAACCCGATCAGGCTCGGCAGCGCGGTATCGTCCAATTACTTTAATGGGTATCTGTCGCAATTCCTTTACGCCGATGGAACACAGTTTGCTCACACGGTAACTGGACAAAGCGACGCTTACGGAAATTGGGTTCCGATACTTCCAGCGGGCATCACGTTCGGGAGCGCAGGCACTTGGTTGGATTTTGCCGATAGCTCAAATCTCGGCAATGACGTAAGTGGTAATGCGAACGATTGGACATCATCCGGCCTCACATCCGCAAATCAAGTCACCGACACGCCGACGAATGTTTTCTCCACCTGGAATTCGCTAAACAACGGCACGAATGTTGCCCTATCACGCGCCGCGCTAAGAGCCGCACTTGGTTCTTCTGCCACAAAAGCCTCCTCTACTTTCCCTGTCCTGCCGTATGGAAAATGGTATTTCGAGATCACGGCAACGGTCGCCGTAGAGCTTCAAATCGGTGTGCATTTAGCGGCTGACTTGCCAAACGATACCGGCAACATTGGGGATAGTAGCGGCGAGATTGGCTATCGCTCAGATGGTGGCCGACGCGAAGCGGGAACAACTACAGGGTCTTGGGGTGCGACCTTTGCGACCGGCGCGGTAATCGGCGTAGCGTGGGACGGCGACGCAAACAAAATTTGGTTCGCCAAAAACAACTCATGGCAAGCGAGTGGCGATCCTGCCAGCGGGGCAACTCCGGCTAACACGACGACAATTAGCACGGCCTCTTATTTCGCTGTTAGCGGGGGCAGCGGCGATATTGCCGACGTAAATTTCGGCCAAACCGCGTTCACCTACGCGCCGCCAACTGGCTTCAAAGCCCTTTGCACCGCGAACCTCCCCGCGCCAGCGATCCCCGATGGTTCGGCGCATTTCCAAAGCACGACGTACACAGGCACAGGATCAAGTCTTGCTGTAGTGCAATCAGGTAACAGTACGTTTACCCCAAACTTCGCTTGGATCAAATCACGTAGTGCTGCAACGGATCACGCTCTGTATGACGTTCTGCGTGGAGTACAGTCGCGGCTTGAAAGCAACAATACAGACGCTCAGGTTACTACTGACGCTGGATTGACTGCCTTCAACAGCAACGGTTTTCAAGTTAACACGC
>Ga0208644_1000072_pt1 | contig 60181 bp, 78 predicted proteins | sample VirMetDEL_Nov_18_FD_184517 | JGI IMG/M metagenome (GOLD analysis project Ga0208644, IMG submission 184517) | Aqueous microbial communities from the Delaware River and Bay under freshwater to marine salinity gradient to study organic matter... | ecosystem: Environmental > Aquatic > Marine >...
CACAGCCTGTATTCTGACCACCTGCCATTGGGCTTGATTGGTAAATAACATAGGTATTAGCAGCTAAAAATATGTCAGCATTAAGCTTTACTCTATCTGTTGCACCTGTAACTGCTGCTTCTGTAACCGTAGCAGCTAATCCTGTTTGTGTATTATAAACAATATCGCCAGGATAAACATTTAATGCTTGAAAATCCTTAGTCGCATCAACTAGATAGTTTGCGACAACAGCACCTGAAGTACCACTTGTGTTTACTGCCGGATATGGTATGTCAGCATCATCTGATTTTACAATTGCTAATGCTCTACTTGGTTGTATTCTTACGTTTGCCATTATTTGTTATTATTATATGGAAATAATCTATTTAATGAGTCTCTTCTTTTATCGCATCCACAGTCTTGCCCTGTAGCTTTTGATACTGTCTCAACAATTTTTTTAATTCCTGTGGCTTTGGTGATTTTCTCGATGGTATCTCCTATGCCTCTACTTTTTGTCATTATGCTCATAGTTATACTTTTTTTACTCTGTTCCCCATACCAACAATTGATTTCTCTCTTTTCTTACTCTCTAGCTTTGCAGGACTAATCTCGCTCTTTGTCTTTGGAGTCTGTGCAGATACTCTCTTTGTCGGTCTGCAATACTCATTTTTCCCTCCTGCCCCACAAGGCTTATTTGTTTTTGTATCAACCCATTTCTCTTTCTCCCATCTTTTTAGGCTTGTACCCTTCTCGGACTTCACGACATTCCCTGACTCCTTGCGACACTTGGCTATAGCCTGTGATGCTCTTGCCGATGGGAACACATCGTACTGTGCTTTTACTTTTTTATAGCAACTATCCTTCATTAGTACTTTCCTTGTCTGCCTTTAGGGTTACTTGTTGTATGTTTGCCTGGCCCCCCCCACAAATGCTTGCAAGCCCAGTATCTTGGTGTTAGCTTGTCGTCTGCTGAGTCGCATTTATGCCTTGCTTTAAAGCTTTTTCTAGCTGCCGCTGAGTAGTTGTTACCATAACCCTTGGCACCAAAATGCAAAAGTTTCTCTTGCCCACCAGAGCAAGCCTTAACCATCATCTTTTTTCCTGGTCGGTCAGATGATCTAGGGCTATTGCATTTCATTGTCGCTTTATTTGCCATATTTGCTTCTATAGTCTCTTGATTGTAGTCCTACTTTGTGAGGATGTACCTCTTCTTGCTTGGTCTCTTCTACCTTTTCCTCTTGTACCTCTTCAGATACCACAGGTTGCTCAATTACCTCTTCCTCTATGACCTCTTTTTTCTTTGACTTAGCCATGATTTTACTTTTTTAAGGTTGCTCTATTTGTAAATGGATTGTATTTGTAGTCTGACTTTGGTTTTCCTGACGCTTTTGCTGCTCTATCTATCGCTCTTTCGCTTGCAGTCATCTCATTTCGCTGTATCCCTTTTGCTGTGAGTGTCTTACCGTCAGGTTTCATGTCACCACGCTTAATTAAGATTGCTTTTGCTCGGTCTATGGAACCAACCTGCGCTGCAAGCCGGTACACAAGTTGGTTTTTGCCCATAAACTTTTGAGTCTCTAGTTTCATACTAGTAGCCTTTCTTCGCAGGCATTGCTTTTTTAGAACCTCCTTTTGTCATCTTGTTGGTAGCTGCTGTTTTGCCAGCCTTTTTAGCCATTGGAGCCATCTTGTCACCACCAGCAGCCATCTGCATACGAGAAGACATTGGAAGATTTGGAGTTGATGTTGTCTTTTTCATGAAAAATCGGTTTTATCTATTTTTAAATTGATTACCCAATGTTGCTAATCCTGATATTTTTGGAATAGATGCTTGATTACTTCTCTTTCTTCCCATCATAGCCTTTATTCTAGCATTTTCATTCTGCATATCAGTAATCATTTTTACCTGTTTATTGCTAAATGTAATATCATTCAGCTTTTTAGCTAAGTCTATGCTCCCAGAAACAGGTTCTTTCTTGGTTTTTTTATCGTCTGGCATATGAATATTTTTTTATTTCGGTCAAATATAATAAGTTTTCTTCATTATATTTGTATAAAATTCAATAAAATTTAATAAAAATGGCTACACCACCCAGAGATTATCTGAAATATTACAAGGTAATACGTCAGTACTTTAAGGCAAAACATAAAATATCACAGGCAGAATTGGATGTTTTGATATTTATGTATTCCGAAGGATACTTTACCAGAGAAAGATTCGATGAATTTGATCGAATATTAACTTGGAATAAGGAAAGGTTTCAAAAATTGCTTGATGATGGATGGTTTGAAATCTTTCGAAAGAAAGGGCGAGGAACGGCAGTTATATACAAAATGAGTGACAAAGGGAGGCTTCTCATTGCTGACTTATACAGAAAGCTAAATGGAGAAGACATCCCTGTGCAGAAATGCAATAACCCTATTTTTCTAAAAAGAAAAGCTAAGTATAGCGAGAAGGTTTACAAAGATATGATTATTGAAATGAATAACTTTAACAAACAACAACGACGTCGGTCTCCCGAATAATTGTATGTTGCTCATTATTGATGATCATTGTGAATGAGAAGCCTTTGTCGTAGTAAACAACGTCCCCCTCTTTTATCACAGATACATCGGTACCAGGTTTTACTACCTTTCCCTTTTTATATCTGAACTGGCTAGCATCGTCACCTGAAAGGATGATGCCTGAATCTGTTTTAATCTCTTCGTCAATTGACGATACGACTATGTATTTTCCTATTGGTTGCATTAGATTAAATTTATGGTAAAAGAAAAAACGTTACTTCTCCGACTTTTTTGTAGAACTTCAGAGTCCTAAACCATCTCCTATTCTTCTCGGAGATGATGCTCATATTGCAGAAGGCATAGATTCTTGGATCACTTTCTCTGAGACCATTCTCTACTAAGTCCCTCGCAATTGCTTTGTGTATACTAGTTGGCTCAGCTTTCCACCAGACATAGCTATCTAGATTCACACCGCTGTATGCTCTTGGGTATGTTATTGCTTTTATGACACTAGCTTTCATCATCTCTGCTCTGACCATTGCAGATATAGCCATGTATCTTAGACCCTCTACGTCAGTTGAGTCAGGTGTCTCTGACATTAGCATCTTCGCCATCCAGTCTACCTCGGTCCACTCAGCCTTTGGCTTTTTATTGATAGAGTAGTCTAATACCACCTCCTCTTCTTCTTCCTCAACAACCTCTTGTACCGGCTCCTCCCGATATTGTATCTCTTTCTTTTTTTGTATTGGATTAGAAAGGGAAAATGCCGCAATAGACAAGAATAAAAAAATTGCATATTTCATATTAGATTAAATTTAATTAGACAAAAAGGGGCTGAGTCTCCTCAACCCCAATAACACTTAAAAAACCAAATCAAATCAATTTATTTATCTCCATAGCTCTAATAAGGCGAGTAATACCAATACCCCCACCTACTCTTGGGATAAATTTATTTTGCAAGAACTCCTCAAGCTCATCTATCACTCTACTGTAACTGAATAGGTCAAATAGCTTCTCAGCATATTTGCCATCCTCAATAGAGTAGAACGTCTCCTTCATCTTTTTCGCATCGCAGCTGCGCTCTGCCGATCCTATTGTCTCCTGACCGCAGAGGATTACGTCAATCTTTTTAGCAAGACCTGTGTCCTCATTTCTAGCCATATTCCAGAATGGATTGGTACGCTCTGGGAAGTTCATTAACAATACCGCATCAGAATGGTTTCTATATAAAGCATTCTCTATGTCATTGTCAATGATACTAACGCCATACTCATTGCATACGTCCTCATACTGCATCTCTTTAAGATCATTAAAGCCTAAGAATTTTACAAGCTTTTTCTCCATGTCTATAAGCTCGTCCATACCTCCATGAAACTCAAACTCAAACATTGGGAAGATCATGCAGTGGCGACCCTCGATTGGATACTCCTCATTGCGATAGCTCGTTGACAAGCAGTAGAACCCCTTCTCCTCTGGCTGAGTCAATAGCTCATGCTCTAACCACATCTGCCCAGTCTGCGGTAGAGGATAGATATTGTGGTTGTAGGTAAAACTAGCAATGCTATGCGGATTCTCGCAGGCTGCCAATATGCTAAGCCTATTTTGAGTGTGTACCTCAAGCATATCAAATTCATCAAAGAACTGTCTTAATTTTTTTACTACAGCAGTAAATTTTTTTGCGTCAATGTGTGGGTAAAACGATGAATGCAAAGAATGTTTCATTTTTGAAATTTGTTTTAAATATGAACTAATATTTCTTCCCATGCTTATATGGCCTTGATGAATTGTACATAAGTTTTGATGTCACATGGAAGTCTATGTCAATCCTAAAGCCACCACACATATCAAGCAGTCGGATGACAGCGTCAGCTATCTCATCCTCAAAACTGTCCTTGACATGATGCTTAAATGCCTGTACAGTGTCGTCAGACTCAATATAAGCAACTTTGTCACTATGGGTGCATAGTTTACCTGCCCGATGCGCCTCAAGTGCCTCAGACAGCTCTGTAACGACAAGCATGAGCGTCTCGCCAACATTGCGCTCATTGTCCCAGAATCCTCTGGCTTTATTCCCCTCAAAAATATTTTTAGCTAATGTATTAAGCATTGGTCTTATTGTTTAGCGTTAGAGATCTCAAAGCTCCTACCCATTGTGATGATGGCATTGGTGCTAAGAATTGTTGATGCCACGCTTACTGCATTTTGCAGAGCGCTCCTTGTGACCTTGAGTGGGTCAACGATACCCATCTTGATTAGGTCCCCGAACTCACCGGTCTTGACATTATACCCATGCCCATCAGGCACCTTGTCGTATCCCTCAGGAGTAAAGAACTCATACACCTCCTCAAAGTTAAGCCCAACATTTTTTAGTATCTGTTTGATTGGAGCCTCAAGTGCTGCGTCCATGATATGCCACGCTACGTTCAGCTCATGGTTGTCATACTCACCCAATAGCTTACTATGGTCAATCTCAAAGAGCGCTTTGCCGGCACCTGGAAGGATACCCTCCTCTAATGCAGACCTTACTGCGCATACTGCATCGTCAACTCGATCATACAGCTCCTTTTGCTCCAGGTCAGTATTACCCCCGACATATATCACACCGATACCACCAGTAAGCGAAGCGATGCGCTCAAGTATGAAGTCCTTGTCAGCCTTGCGCTTTGCAATAGCATGAGCTGCCCATAGCTGCTTGACCCTCTCGTCAACCTGCTCAGGTTTAGCTCTCGCATCAGACTTGAGGAGAATGGTCTTGTCAGATGAGACAATAACTTTTGCCGCATGGCCCAAGTCAGCGTAGTTGATGAGCGACAAGTCGTCACCTGTTTTCTCGCTGAAGTAGTTAGCCCCAACACTTATTGCGATGTCCTGCATCAGCTCGTGCTGTTTATACCCAAAGTTAGGCGGAGCAATAGCGCAGACCTTTACGTTCCCTTTGACAACATTTGCCGCAAGGGTATTAACCACATTGGTACTGCATGGTGAGATAATGAGCAGCTTTTTGCCCTCAGTAATGATTGGCTTTAGTATGTTCTCAATCTGCAAGATATTACTTATCTCAATGTCGCACACCAATACCATCACGTCCTCAAATACACACTCGTCCTTTTTTTGGTCGTTGATGAACATATTTGACAGATAACCCCTGTCAATCTTTAGACCCTTAGTGGTCTCCGCATACGTCTCATGGGTCTGACTCTTCTCCACCGTAACAATACCATCTCTTCCGATGTCCTTATACACCTCAGCGATTATTCGCCCTATCTCCTTGTCATTGTTAGCTGATATTGTTGCCACGTCAACAATCATCTTATTCGTCACTTTCTTGGCCTTTGCTGACAACTGACTGACCACCTCATTACACATACTATGCAAATGTCTTAGCACCGCAGTGCGGTTAATGTCAGGCGTAAGTCTCTTAGTCCCCTCAATGACCATCGCTTCCGTTAGGATTATTGAGGTGGTCGTCCCATCCCCTGCACTGGTAGCGGTACGCTCAGCTGCCTCCTTCATCATCCTAACCGCAAGGTTCTCCACAGGATCAAATAGGTCAACAGCCTTGGCAACTGTAACCCCATCCTTCGTAACCGTAATTCCATGTGTGTGATGCGGTGACTCAATTAACACCGTATTTCCCCCTGGGCCAAGGGTACTCTTTACTGCATCCGCAATCTTAGTGATGCCATCAATCAACTTGTTGCGCCCCTTCTCTCCAAAGACCAAGTCCTTGGGTGAATAGCCTGTACTGTCAAACATAATAGATTTGATTTAATTTTATAAAATGTTAATCAGATATACCAATAGCGCACCTAACGCATACCCCACTCCAGAGACTAATGCCAATTTAATCCTGTCAGACCAACCCTTTGCCTCAATCTGATAAGCAATAAATGGCAACCCAAGAAAGGGACCAACGAATGCCCAAAAGATCATCGCAACACTTCTGTCAGCTACAGTCGCTATGTACATAGTCGAAGCCACCTCAATGGTGAATGCCGCAAGCGCAACTATTAAATATTTCTTCATGCCACAAAGATAATACTACTTTTGAAATAACCAAAACCGATTTTACTATTTTCATTTCCTATATTCTATATATATTTTATTATAATACGCGAATTTATTTTTAAATATCATTTTGGTTTTATTTTCGACATTTTCGACATTTCTCTTAATAATCAATTATTTATATCAATATAATTGACATTTTATTGACATTTTTTATGTCAGAAATCGACATAATATTAAATAATAATAAGAAATATATAGAAATAGTACACGACATCCACTACGTTTTATGTATTATTCTTGAAAACCTGTATTAAATATGTATCAAAAAATGAAATTGTTGATGTGGTCTATAACCCCAATATTCCAAAAAAAAATGGCACCCCGAAGGATGCCAAACCAAAACTAATTATGAAACACTGACTAACTACTTCTTATCTATAACAGACCATATTCCACCGACCATCGTCATAATTCCACCAATAATCTCAGCAGCAATACCATCATCCAACAATCCCTTCGCTACCAACACACCACCAATAAATGTTAAACCATGGCGTACAATCCCTAACATAATCTCCTTCTTCATAACTTAATTTTATACGATGACATAATCATTTCCTTAGCCTCACTCATCATCTCTCCCCTCGAATATCCCTCCGCTATCATACTCACCTTCTCCTCACGCTTCGCCATCTTCCTAGCCCTTGCCATCTCAGCAATGCCAGTCTCCCCACATGGCCTATTGTTAATCAACCTGCCATTCTTCATGGTCAAGCCATCTCCTCCAGCATAATTGCCGTAAATACTGTTCGAAATTCCTTTTACTCTCATAGCTATAAAGTTTAAATTGTTAACGTTGAATGCAAAGGTAATGAAAATTTTTGAATAAACAAATAGAGGTTTTGGGTACTATAGCGGTTTGGCGCAGCCGGCCGCTATCGGAAAGTGGGATTTTTTTCGATGGGGGGGGGTGCTGTTTTGCCTTGGCTTGTCGGATTTTTTGGCATTTTTGTAGACGTCGGTTACGTCGTTGCTGTCGTATATCTATGTGCTACTGCTGTGCTGCTGTCTGTCTATCGTTTGCCGTATACGTCGCACACTTCGTATGTCTCTCGCTGCTGCTGTCGCTTTGCTTACAATCTAAACAAACCTTAGTGTTAAACTTACACTAACCTTATTGTACTTTTTACAATAACTGATCTTATGTTATTGTACTTTTTACAATAAGTAACTATTTGCACAAACATAGTTTATAAGCCAATGATTTTTTGTAAACTATTTTGTTATTTATAGTTTACTTTTTACTTTCAGACATCGCCCAGGGAACACATAAAAACGTCGTATATATATCTCTTTTCTGCGAGATCCTTTGTCGTATATTGCTATTTATTTCTGCAACGTTGTTGCATTTAGGTACTTTGCTTACAATCTAAACTAAGGTATAACCCCCCTCTTTTTTTCCTCAATCCTAAATTTTTTTTTGCTATCCTCAAAAACTAAGAATGTAGGTTTTATCGGGCTTTCAGCGTTTTGCTAGTTTTTCGAGTCAAGAAATTTTTAAAAAAAATGAAAATATTTTTCAAAAAAGTTTTGAAATAACAAAACTAGTCTTAACTTTGTGACATCCTTAATACATCGGTGACACATTAAGCGGTAGTGTTAAGATACAAAAAAGTGAAGTATTGAAACGGTGTACTATATGTTAAGTTCATGTCTAACGACAGCGGTTAAAATTCTTAATATATACTAGTGTAACAGTTCTTTTATTTTGTGGGAAATTGGGATGCGCGGCGTAGTCAACTAAAATGAGAAAAACGAGCGCGATATATGTACCCGTGTGCATATTATTGGATAAATCGAATGAACAGCGAATTATCGTATCTGTGGGGAACGAGGAGAAACAGATATAGAAAACCCAATTTAAAATTTTTTGAGTCTTAATTGGCTTTAGGTTATTGCAATGGATTGCAATGTAAAAAATGATAATCAGCATTTTTTGTCCTATACATTTTGTTTTGGCGAATTGCCTATATAGGTTTTAAGATATATATCTTATTTGGTTTCGATATCAAAATAGGCACAAATTTTTTAACACTATTAAAACTTTACTAAAATGGAATTCTTACTTTTTATTTGTGCTGTTACATTATTATTTTTAATGTCGGCAAATGGTATTATAAGCGAATATAATAACCAAAAAGATAAATTTTAATTAACTAACTTTTAAACAATACTAAAATGAGAGCTATTTTTAGAACTGAAAACACTATTCAAATTTTCAGATTTGGTACAACGTCAAATGATAAAATTGAGGCAAACAAAAAACGCAAAATTGTGCAAAGTTACACATTTAGTCGGTCACAATTTGAGTTAATATTGCAAGGCTTAAACGATGGCATGAAAACATTTTTTAACAGTGCCGACAGTAACTGTCTAGACTGTCCTTTTAACTCATTTGGGTTATGTTATACACACAAATTCAATCAATACGTCGGATTTATTTCAATGCTTAAATCTGTAATTAAAGACTACAAAGATTTTTATGACATACCAACGTATAACAGCGACATAAGGGAACAAATATTAAATATGTCTAAAAATACATATGTTAGATTTGGTACATATGGTGAACCGTCCTTACATCCTACTGACTTAATAAGCGACATTGTGAACGTTTGCGATAATTGGACGGGTTACACACACCAATGGCAAAAAAGAGACGATTTGAGCGGTTACTTTATGGCGTCGACTCACACAATTTTTGAAGAATTAATAGCTAGAAACGAGGGCTACCGATCATTCATAGCGACTGATGAAAAAATTGACGGCATTGTTAACTGTCCCGCATCAAAAGAAGCGGGTTATAAGTCAACTTGCAGTAAGTGTGGACTATGTTCGGGTACATTTGGAAAAGGCAAAAAATCGGTATACATTCTAGTACACTAAAGTACAAAGGTTTTCGGTCAGCCTAAAAAACCGACATTTTTAAACTATTAAAACTTATCTAATTATGCAAACTTTCACAGCAACAGCGGTACAAAATTTAATTGACCAATATATGAACAAAGGCGGTCACATTGAAGAAATAGAAGAGGGTGTTTTGGGTTATGGAACTATAATTTTATCAGCCAATGGCTACAAATACGCAATAATTAAAGAGGTCTATTTGAATAGTTGGTCTTCGGGTCACACAATAAAATTCTATAATAAACTACCTAAAAAATATAGTTACCTTTAAACTGATGAGACAAACCATATTATAAACACTATAAACTATCTAACTTATGACTCAGTATTATATTAAAACTAGCTTAGGGTACATTAAATTGTACCTTCGTGACTCTGAGGTGACTATTGGCAAAAATGGTCAAAAATACAACAATGGTAACCGATTGTATAATGATTGGCATAGACTCACAATTGACCAAAAAATAAGCGTTAAACAGCATTTTATAAACAAGTACGGCAAACGTACAAGCTACAGCAAGCCCGATGCATTTAAAGTACTAACTGAGACTCAATTATATTACATCCTATCTTAAAACAATAACAGATATGAACTCTAAATTTAATACGTTCTATTGGAACACACACAAACAATTTGTACTTGATGTACTTAGGTATGAATTCGAGGGCGAATTTGAGACAACAGATAATACCTGGTATAATGATGAAAGCCCGTCCTTACTACTCAAATTTGAGACGTATACAATGCAATTATACATACCTTCAAATTACAAGGGCGAATTTTCAGATTATTGTCTAATGGTGTACAATACTTACAGCGACTTTGAGAATGACAAATTAGAAGCAACTTATTTTTTAACAAGTCTCAATGATGTAATTAATCAACTTAAAACCTATCTATAGCCATGGAAAAAGTAATAATCAATGCAATTGTAGAGACAAAAAGTAACTACAACAACATGAACGGAAAGTCGGTACAAATTATTCAGTTCATCGGATCTCACGCCTATTGTAGATATGTGACTGATGACGGACAGATAAGACAGTCTGACTTTCACATCTCAGAGTTAAAAGACATTAGAAGTAACAACATTTTCAACACTACAATCTAATCAGCTATGAACAAAATTAAAGAACTGCTAAAGCAGTATGAGACAGCTAGACAGAACTTATTTGAGTACACGGATGCATTCTATGATTCGATTGGTTATGACATAGACGGATATTGGGAAGACCTAGAAGAATTGACCGACAAAGATGTCAAAGATTTGAAACAGAAAGTTAAAAACTTTGAGACACTCACAGAATGCTACGCAAAGATTTGGAAAGTTAACTTTAAATATTCTTAATGACATCGGGGTGCAGCATCCGACCAACTGCGATATTTCATTAACACTATTAAACATTAACAGCTATGGACAAAGTATTTGAAATTCTAAAAGATGTAGACAATGACAGATATGTATTTCTACACATTGATAAAAGCGGCATATGCGGTCTTAATTTTCATCAAGGTGTAACAGAGATTGTATGGGCATATGCAGAACCCGATGTACATCTCACAGAGATTTGGAGAAGGTTAGCACTGAACTACCCTCATACAGAAAGGTCATTCTTAATAGAGAAAGCTATTGATTTATATATAGATGCATTCATTACACAACTATTAAAACTATAAACAGCTATGGAACAAATATTAAATTTAGAGATTGGTCACTCAATTGATTGGAAATTTGGACTAATAACCCGAAATATTTACAGAATGTCTGAGAATGAATTTGACATCACAGAAACCTGCGATGGATGGGTAAATGCGATTGTCAGTAAAGAGACAATGCGAGGTATATTAGAGGGAAAAATTTCACTACTTGAATTGGATTGGTTCTAATATTAAATAACACTTTAAACTATTAACACTATGCCAAATTGGTGCAGCAATTACACTACATTCAAAGGTAGTAAAGAGAACATTGAAGCTTTGAACAATGCAATAAACAAAGCAATTGAGCGAGAGACAGCTGACAAGCAAGCTCAGACAATACACAGCTCAGAGGTAAAAGACGGTTACTTCTTCGACTTGTACAACAATGGTATTGAACATGGAGAGTTGACAATGTTTTACGAGACTAGATGGTGTCCAAACCTTGACGACTTAGCACTACTCTGTAAAGAATACGGAGTGGATGCAGAGACTGAATTCAATGAGCCTGGATGCCAAGTGTACGGTACTGCAAATGTATACTCAGATGGTACATATGTAGATGAGTATGTGGAGCAGGAATTTTTAGACTCTATAGAATGGGATGAAGACACTTGCCTCTACACCTACGATGGAGAACAATACGAGTCAATGGGAGATATAATTGCTTATCATTTTAAAACTTGGAAAGAAAAAAACCTATGACGTACAAATTTATGGATAGGGTTAAGGTATCTTACAATGGAGAGGTAGTTGAGTGCCTCTTCATTGGATACTACAGAATGTATTCACTGCATCAAAGATGTTTGTTGCACTGCCCTTCAAAACGAGAAACATTTTTTTACTCACTTAAAAACATAATCGAATGATGTTCTACTTATTATTATTGGTTGGCATAGTCAGACCACAAGATCCAGGATTGTATGCATTCTTCACTCCCGATGGAAAGGTATTTGAGTATGCATACAGAGAAGAAATAATGGATGCTATCCGTACCGGAGAATTCAAATACAATGAGGACTTACATTTTTCTAACAATTAAAATCTATAAAAATGAGAACTACAGAGCAAAATTCAGTATTGCCAATTGACAAGGCTATACAGCTTATTAAAAAATACAATGGCATCGAAGGTGCTGACAGATTTTTAAGTGATTTACTTTTTATCTTGGTTTTCGACACTCAAAGTGTATCTTCAGTTAATGACTTGATTGACTACTACACATTGGTACAGCAAGAGATTCGAAAGATTCAATATTGGAATGGTATCTTGAACATGGAAGATGACAGCCTCGGACAAGAGCCAATAGAGTATACTGAGGAGCAAAAGCTTGAGATGTTGTACGATGAGCAAAAAAGACAGCAACAGCTAGACTAATGACATCGGGGTGCAGCATCCGTACAACTGCGATATTATTAACAATTAAATACTATAGCATTATGAAAACTATTATTTTAAGTTCAGAAGAAGATGTAAATAAGGTATATGATTTGATTTGGGAGATTGCAAATAACTTATCATACAATGATAAGGACGATGCAGAAAGCATAGATGATTGTCTTGAATTTATTAAAACAATAAGTCTGAGCCATGAAAAAATATAAGAGAGCAATAAAACTTAGAGAATTTCTCACTATCTACGAGAGCAGAGAAAGCGATGTGGTCAAAGTAAATATGCCTCTGATGGAATTAAAAAACCACGAACACCATCAGAGGTTTTTGAACCTCGTTAAAAAGTTCAGACATGGCGAGATTTTTAAAGCCTACTATACTAGGCATGGGAATATTAAATACATTTTAATTAACAAACAAAATCAAGTAAGAATCGTATGAGAGTAGAATTAAATGGAAAGAAATTAGACATCGATGGGTGGTACTATGCCGGATTTATATCTAGAGACAGACTAGAACCCGATGAGTCAGAAGAGTTTATCATTGACCATATCACGCTGCTTGAGGCATTCGATGGTGTTGATGATGACATCTATCAAGAGATGGACTATGACCAACAGCTTGAGTTCCTGGGCGTGACTGATGAGGAGCTAAGTAACTATGTATTGAATTGGCATCTTGGTATGCTAGAGGACTATAATTTTTAATCTTTAAAACAAATCATTATGAAATCAGCAGTTGAATTTTTGTTCAGAAAGTACATGGACAACAAACACAAATTAACCTTGGCTGACTTTGTCAAGGCTACAGAGATGGAAGAAAAAATTATTGACAAGCTAATTAAAAAAATCAAGAGCAATGAGAAACAAGACTGATATCATCTTTGCAGTGTTCCTGCTGCTACTCGCTATCTATTACATTATGGTATTCTTTAACAATTAAATATTTTATTATGAAAACTTATAAAGCATGGGCTAGAACAGCAAATTCAAATGACAAATTTTGCACACATGAGGTTAAAGCAAGATCCTTAAAGGATGCTAAACAAATTCTTTTTGAAAGTGGCAAAGAAATTGAAAAAGGTACAAAAATTTATAAACATTCTTAAACATAACATAATGAGACATCTAATAAATTTCACTTGCATTGCAATGTATGCTGTCGTAACATTTTTTACAGCTAATTTTATAATCAATTCATTCTCAAATGCTGACTCATTAGTCAGCATTATTGAGACAATACTCACTACAATAATAATACTATTAGTGACATTATTAGCAGGATATTTTTGTGTTAAAATAATTACAGAAACAGATACAATGTAATAAAATTTTGCTACCTTTGTGGCACATCATTTAATAAAATATAATACAATGAAAAAGAAAATTTTTTTAGACTACCTTGATGCTGTGTGCAGCGTCTATGGTGTAGCAAAGGAGGACGTGCTGTCCAACAACAAAAAGAAGGAGTTTACTGAGGCTAGACAATGCTTGTACTACCTATGCCGAATGAGACCTATGAGAATTACTGACATCCAAAAGTATATCGGGGAGGTTAGCGAATATGTACCAAACCATGTTCCAATCATTCGTGGTGTAAATAGAATCAAACAGCTCCTTGAGGAGGACAGAGACGTAGCTGTTATCCTGGATAGAATTAAGAACAAAGTATTTATCTAATCAAATCAAATCAAATCAATTATGACAAAGCAAGCCAACAGCGTTTTCGCTACGCTATCAGCGATCAATCTCAATGACAAGGTTGAGAAGAAATCTAACCTGACCTACCTCTCATGGACCTATGCATGGTCTGAGGTAAAGAAACACTACCCTGATGCCAACTATGAGGTGGTCTTCTTCGATGGCTATCCATATGTCTATGACCCGACCACTGGGTACATGGTGTTTACCAAGGTGACAATTGAGGGACAGACCCACATGATGTGGCTACCTGTCATGGATGGTGCAAATAAAGCTATGAAGATAACCGACTACACCTATTCGACTAGGTATGGTGATAAGACGGTTGAGGCAGCGACAATGTTTGACATCAACAAAACCATTATGCGCTGCTTGGTTAAGAACCTAGCTATGTTTGGTCTTGGCATCTACATCTATGCCGGTGAGGATTTGCCTGAGGGTGAGACTGCTGCTCCTATTACATCTAAGCCTAAGGCTGAGACAAAGACTACTGACACGAGTCTACTGCCATTAGAGAAGGGAGATGGTAATTGGGCGAAGGTATCAGCCTATGTGAGCGACAACAAAGCCTCAGGCATTGAGGCTATTCTTCAACAACTAGGTCGTAAGTACAGCGTATCTGCTGCTACTAAGAAGGAGCTAGTAAAAATCATCAACAATGGATAAGATACTAGAGCTACTGCAAAACGATAAGGAGTACTATAGTGGGGTTGGACGGAACTATCTGTCCAACTCCGACATAGGAGCTTTGTTGGGAAACCCACAAGAGTTTGGTAAACCTAGACCTGACAACAAGTCATTTGCTGAGGGTAGGTATTTCCATCAACTGATATTAGAGCCTGAGAAGGCAGCAGAGACATTGTTTGTTGACGTGTCGACACGTACTACCAAGGAGTATAAGAACTTCTGCGAGACAGCCAATGTGGAGTATGCTATATTATGGAAGGAAATGAAAGAGATACAGAACCTAGTGGCTACAATGAAAAAGAATATCACGTTTTACGACATGATTTATGCCGAGGGTAATCAGTTTGAGGTGGCTGCATTTGCTGAGATCCAGGGTGAGATGTGGAAAGGGAAGGCTGATATCGTAGGCAATGATAGTTTGATAGACCTAAAGACCACGAGCGACATCAACAAGTTCAAATGGTCTGCAAAGTCTTACAACTATGACAGCCAGTGTTATATCTACCAAGAGCTTTTTGGTAAGCCATTGGTATTCCTCGTGATCGACAAGGTCACATCACAGCTAGGCATCTTCAGACCATCCTATGACTTTGTCAAGGGTGGTGAGGCTAAGGTAGCTAAGGCTATCGAGGTGTACCGCAAATATTTCGGGGAGAACCCACAAGACGATATTGTTAATTATTTTATAAATGAGACACTACTATGAGAAATTTAATTTTTTTATTATTTTTGAGCCTCGGCTCATATGCTCAGGACTGCAATTATGCCATCAACAAAAATGGCATATTGCAAACAAAGAGCGAGGCACTTGCATTCAATAAAGACCTATCAGGAATCATGGCGGTAGCCAATCGTGAGGGTGAGTTAAGATACCTTGAGCTGTCTATGTTTCTACCGAAAAAGTTCTCATTTGAAGAGGGAAATGAAATACAGATAGAGTTAAAAGATGGTCGCATTGCAGATGGTGTTTTCTTGGAAGGTGGCAATGCAATTTACTCTGATGCTGTAGGATATTTCTTTATAAAAATTAGAGTGGAATTCTCCTATGACTGTTTAAATATGTTGGCTATGGTTCCAGTTAGCAAAGTAAAAATTCAAGCCAAGAAAAAGAACTTTGAGATGATGCCGGTCGGAGACTCAAGTAAGTTTATGGAGATAGTAAGATGTATTCTTTAAAAATTAAAATTTAATACAATGGAAGAGAAAATTTTTGCAAATGGATTTAGCTTTAAGCGGAATGAGAACGCTCCTGACTTTGTTGTTGGTCGCTTATCATTGAAGATTGATGAGGCTATTGAGTTCATCAAACAGAACCAAAAAAATGGTTGGATTAACCTAGACGTAAAAAAAGCCCGTACAGGCAACTTTTATATCGAGTTGGATACATACTCCCCAAAGCAGGGAGAAAGTCCAACAGAAGCCAAAAGAATGACAAATAAGACCACATCTCCTAAATCCTCAAACTTAGAGATGACTGGTGACGATGACGATGTTCCATTTTAGTTTTTGTGTTAATAGTGTTTCTCAGGGGAGTTAATAGCTCCCCTTTTTTTACCAACCGAAATAACGATTTTTAAATCTCTATATTCTCTCTATATAATTTTATTACTTTTTATTTTTTATTATATATACATATAGTAAAATCGACATTTTCGACATTTAATAAATAATATAATAATAATCAATAAGTTATAAAATTAATATTGACATTTTATTGACATTAAACATACATAAAACTATAAAATTATGTCGATTATAACTATTTTTCAAAATATAAAGGACACCGATACTCCATTCCACAGAGACGTAAAAGTAATTCTTGATAGGATAAGAGAGGGTGCGTCCAAAGAAATCGTCAAGCAAATAAGAGGCGAAAAGAACAAATCTGAGCGCAACGAGATCAAAAAATTACTGCCAGCCATATGCTTCTCCGGTACATTTAAGAAGCGAGCTGACAATGCACTACTTGAGCATAGTGGTCTCATATGCCTAGACTTTGATGGCTATGAGAAACAGAAGGAGCTACTGCATGACAAGGAGACCTTGAGTAAAAACAAATACGTCTTCTCAGTATTTATATCACCATCAGGTAATGGTCTTAAAGTATTGGTAAAGATTCCTTCTGACCCTGACAATCATGCTCACTATTTCAACTCCTTAGAGAAGTATTTCAACTCAAAGTATTTTGATAAGACATCTAAGAACATCAGCCGAGTATGCTACGAGTCATACGACCCACTTATCTATGTCAATGACAAGTCATCAGTATGGGACATCATCGAGGAGCCAGAGTACAGCGAGGTGGTTAAGTATAAGGACAAGCCAACCATACCTATCACAGATGAGAACAAGATTGTTGACATTCTAGTCAAATGGTGGACGAAAAAGTACCCAATGCTTGAGGGTCAGCGCAATCACAACACCTACATATTAGCGATGGCATTGAACGACTTTGGTGTTAATAAGAGCCTAGCCTCATACGTACTTAACCAATACGCTACCGCTGACTTCAGCATAAGGGAGATAGCCCAGGTGATTGACTCAGCATATAAGAACGTAGCCAACTTTGGCAGTAAGTACTACGAGGATGAGGAGCAGGTGAACACCATTAGAGCCAAGGTCAGGAGGGGTGTACCAAAAAAGGAGATACGCTATCAAATGCTTCAAGACTCCAACATTGATGGCGATGTAATTGACGCTGTCCTTGACAAGATTGAGGAGGAGAACTCAAAGATATCTTTTTGGACTAAGAACGATAAGGGGTCAATAAAGATAGACCATCTATTATTTAAAAACTTCTTAGAGGATAGTGGCTTCTATAAATACTTTCCGGAGGGTAGTAAGAACTACATATTTATAAAGGTTACTAATAATCTGATTGACCACACCTCTGAGAAGGAGATAAAGGATTTTGTTCTGACATACCTACTAGATATGGATGACGTGTCAGTGTACAACTATTTTGCTGACCAAACAAGATTCTTTAAGGAGGAGTTCCTATCCCTGCTCTCAACGATTGAGATATATTTCATTGAGGATACCAAGAGCAGCTCATATATCTATTACAAGAACTGCGCTGTAAAGATTACCAAGGATGAGATACGAACAATTGACTACTTGGATCTAGGTGGCTATGTATGGAAAGACCATGTCATTGACCGTAACTTTGTTATCTGTGGTGTAACTGAGCAGTGTGACTTTAGAACATTCATCCATAACATCAACTCCAAGGATAGATCACGCATCGCATCGATGGAGAGTACCATTGGATTTTTGATGCATGGCTATAAGAACTTATCGTTCTGCCCAGCTGTCATCTTTAATGACGAGGTGATAAGCGACAACCCTGAGGGTGGTACTGGTAAGGGTATTATCATCAACGCACTTGGTAAGATGAAAAAGGTAGTGACCATAGATGGGAAGCTGTTCGATTTTCAAAAGTCATTCGCCTATCAGTTGGTGTCTGCCGATACACAGATACTTGTATTTGATGACGTTAAGAAACACTTTGAGTTTGAGCGACTCTTCTCGATCATTACCGAGGGATTGACCCTAGAGAAGAAGAATAAGGACGCTATCAAGATACCACTTAGCAAGTCGCCAAAGATAGCCATCACTACCAACTATGCCATCAAGGGTGCAGGCAACTCATTCGAGAGACGTAAGTGGGAGCTAGAGCTACACCAATACTACAGCAAGTCATTCACTCCACTCGATGAGTTTGGCAAGCTTATGTTCGGGGATTGGGACGATGTGGACTGGTGCGAGTTTGACAACTACATGATACGCTGTTTGCAGAACTACTTAGATACTGGTCTAGTTAAGACTACCCATGTCAATCTAAATGTACGCAAGCTCTCTGCTGAGACCTGCCATGAGTTTATTGAGTGGTGCGGACTGTTAAAAGACTCCGAGAACAATAACAATGTGGTTACTGGTAAGAGGTTATACAAAAACGAGCTGTACTATAGGTTCGTTGAGGAGTACCCCGACTATGGACCTAAGAGTAAGATGACAATAAGCAGGACAAAGTTCTACAAATGGCTTGTCGCTTATGCACTCTTCAAGGAGGGTGTGGTGCCTGAGGAGGGACGTGACCAACTAGGCAGATGGATTATTTTAAAAACTAAAGACACAATTGATATCTAATATGGCAAAAGTACTAATTAACAAGATATATTGATAACGAATTTAAAAACGATGAGATATGACAACAGTAGGCTCAGACTTCAGCGGTGTTGGTGCATTTAACCAAGCCTTAAAACGATTAGGTATTGAATATGATGAAATATTTGCTTGCGATATGGATAAATACGCCCGGCAAACTTTTATTCACAACTATGGCGAACCTAAATATTACCCGACCAATGTTTACGAACGTGAAATACCAACAGAATCATTAGATATTTATATGACATCACCGCCTTGCCAAGCTTTCAGTTTAGCCGGGAAGCGATTAGGCAAAAATGACAAAAGAGGGATTTTATTTTTTAATAGTTTGGAATTTATAGAAAAAAATAAACCTCGTTTTTTTATTTTTGAAAATGTCAAAGGGCTGTTATCTGATGATGGCGGTAAAACATTTAGCGAATGGGTTAATTTTTTAGGCGGCAAATCTGTCAACGGTTCACCTGTTTTGTTCCCTTATGCCGATTCAGTTTCTTATCATTTATATTGGAAAGTGTTAAACGCAAAGCATCACGGAGTTCCACAAAATCGTGAACGTGTTTTTTTGATTGGAATAAGAGATGACAAAGATAATAATTTTAGTTTCCCAACTGAAGAACATTTGACAAAGCGGTTAAAAGATGTACTTGAAAGCGAGGTAGATGAAAAGTATTACATTGACAATTTATCTAATATTAGAAGGCTTTCTGAGACATTAGAAAAATATGAATTACCTAATGATATTAGAATGATAGATAGTTATAATAAAAGCATTCATGAGGATTCTATATGTATAAGTACGAGAGTAAATGCAAGTTCTTGTACTCATTTGTGGGATACTAAATTAATCCGCCGCCTTACTCCCCGTGAATGTTTTCGACTTATGGATTTTCCTGATACATTTACTTGGCTTGTTTCAGATTCACAAGCCTACAAACAAGCTGGTAATTCAATAGTAGTTAATGTACTTTATAAAATATTAAAAAACTTAAATTTATGACAACAGATGCTGAAAAACTTCTCGAAGACTTAAAACAGGAAGCGATTAAAATGGATGCTTGGTTTAAAGATGATACTAAGCGCGATCAAAGTCAAAGACAAAGCAAGAAAGACAGACACTTCGTAGTAAAACATTTCCAGGAATGGCTAGAGCATTTGCTGAACAATGGGGTAATATTTTATAAAACTAAACACAACTAATATGGACATACTTGAAAAGCCTAGCTACGTCTCCAACAAGGAGATGCTTGAAAGATGCCTGCTACTTAAAAAGGTTCTCGATGCCAAGATTGAGAAGAAGATAAGTAGAGGCAGAACAATACAGACCATACAAGCAAATAAGTACGACATCAATACCCTGCACTACAAACGCATAGCAAATAGCTGCGAGTACTACAAACAGAAAGTTGACATGGAGACATCATCAGGCGTAACATTCAGAGACTACCAGCTTGATATCATCGAGCGAGGCACATCAATACTACAAGCTAGTGGGTTCTTGTACCTAACTATGGAAGTACGTACCGGTAAGACCCTAACATCTCTTGGCATAGCCAGGAACATTGACGCTAAGAATGTCCTATTCATTACCAAGAAGAAAGCCATCAGCTCAATACAGAACGACTACAATATGCTGTCCTGCTCCTTCGATATTCAGATAATAAACTATGAGAGCCTGCACCTCGTAGCTGACAATGAGCATTGGGATTTAATCATCTGCGATGAGGCTCATAGCATGGGCGCATTCCCGAAGCCATCCAACAGAGCTGTCGCTGTCAAAGACCTACTCAAGAAGTATAAGTCCAAAGTCATCCTGCTATCAGGCACACCGACCCCTGAGTCCTACTGCCAAATGTACCATCAGGTGTATGGCATCAAGGGTAATCCATTCTCTGAGTACAAAAACTTCTACCGATTCTGCGATGACTATGTCAATGTCAAAGAACGCAAGATAAATGGTCTATTCATTAAGGACTACTCAGATGGCAAGACCTCAATACTAGATGCAATGCGACCATACACCATCAACTATACTCAGGCGGAGGCAGGGTTCCTTAGTAAGGTAAATGAGACCATTTTAGAGGTAGAGTTACAGCCAAAGACCTACGAGATAATGCTAAAGCTCAAAAGAGATTTGGTTGTGCAAGGTAAAGGCGAGACAATACTTGCAGATACGCCAGTAAAATTATTGTCAAAAATACACCAACTTTGCTCAGGAACCATTAAATTTGAGAGTGGAAATTCAATGGTACTTGATACAAGCAAGGCAGAGTTTATTAAAGAGCATTTCAAGGGCAAGAAGATTGGCATCTTCTACAAGTTCAAAGAGGAACTTAAAGCCCTGAAGAAAGTCTTTGATGATAGTTTGACTACAGAGTTGGACGTGTTCAACGCAACCGACAAACACATTGCGCTGCAAATTGTTTCTGGGCGTGAGGGGATTTCCCTAAAAGCTGCCGACTGCTTAGTTTTCTATAACATTGACTTCAGTGCAACGAGCTATTGGCAGTCTAAGGATCGGATGACTACCAAAGACCGACTTGTCAATGACGTGTACTGGATATTCGCAGTTGGGGGTATAGAGCATGACGTATACAAAACAGTAACAGCAAAATTAGATTACACCGTTAACCACTTCAAAAAATTATTATTATGAGAAATAAATTAGCAGGTAAGCATCCCTCATATGACAAGCTTGGTATGTCAGAGGAACGTAAGAAAAAGAAGCTCGCTTATGACAAGGCATATCAGAAGTCAGAGGAGCGCAAAGACTATAGAGTTGAGCTTAACCGAAAGAATCGGGAAGCAGGAACCTATGGTAATGGTGATGGCAAAGACATGAGCCATACAAAGTCAGGTAAGCTTGTCTCTGAGTCGAAGTCAACGAACAGAGCAAGAAATGGTCACAATAAAAAATCAACAAAAAAATGATACCATGCATATGTATTGACGACAAGGCTCGTCCGGCAGATTTTCCTCTTAGCAAGTGGTTAGAAGAGGGGAAGGAATATAATATTGTAGCAGCAGCTGTGATCCTACCACAAGGTATACTCGGATTCCAAGTTAATGAGATACAGATGGATGCCGATTGCTACCCATACAAATATTTCTCTTCACATAGATTTATTTTTGATAATAAATATAAAAAGGCTATTTTTGAGATGGTAATGGGCGATCGTGATTACTCTGAGGTAGACCCAGCGATTATGACCGATGTAAGCCTTGTTAGCTTCGTATCATGAAAGAGCAACAGATACAATCAAAGAAAATTAAAGAGCTAGAGACTCAGGGCTACTACGTCATAAAGCTTATCAATACCAATAAGAATGGCATCCCTGACCTTATAGCCATACCTCCTAACTCAGATGTCTTATTCATTGAGGTCAAGCGACCTGATGGAAAGGTAACAAAGCTCCAGGAGTTCAGACACAAAGAGCTAGAGGAGAAAGGTATTAAAGTGGAAATATTTAGAGGATAAATTTAATTAAATCAAATCAATTATGAATCAAGACAACAAAAGGTTAGCTGACCTATGGCTACTCATCAGCGCACTCAACACAGTACGCTACGCAATTGCTGAAATCAATCCTGACACCATGCAGTCGCATACCAAGATGCAATTCAAAAATCTCAGGAGCAATATTGAGAACTTCCTAGTATCAGCGCAGACTAAGATGCAGACCAAGGAGCGACAAACGCTAGCATCTATGAACTTCGAAAATGTAGCCATCATGGCTGAAACGCTGTCACTACTAGCGCACGTTCCAATCAACAAACAAGAGGAATTTCTAAGCAAAGTAAATAACTTAGTCTTTGAAGTTATAAAAGATGGAGAATGAAGAACTAAGGCGTGAGAGAAGAGCCATTGACTGCTTCGTTAATATGTTCAGTGGCTCTTATCAAAAGCTCGATCCAAATGATATAGACTACAAGGTCTTCGACTCTGAGAATAAGCTTATTGCTTATGCAGAGGTAAGCTCTAGGATAAAGACCATTAGAGATGCATACCCTCTGTCAGTATCAGCAAAAAAGTTACTAAAGCTCTCAGATAAGCGACTCAATCCGGTACTGATATGGTCCTGCGAGGATGGTATCATTTATTCAAAGGTCAAGGGATTGTCAGGAGAGATAGTATGGGAGGATGAGGACTTTGTGGTTTATTTTGATAAGCAAAAGACAATGAAATATATTCGATTCACCTAAACCAATTTAATTATGAAACGTAAAAAATTAACAGACGATGAGATACTAACTGAGATATACAGAAGGGTATACGCAGTTAGTGAGCCACCTGCCGACTTTGATCACCTGATGGCTACAGCAGAGATAAATGACCTCGGACAGAAGGTCATCAAGTTTTTGGAATATGAATGCGATGACGAGGTAATGAAGAAGATCTGCGAGGATACATTGGATGAGTTTAAAGTAAAGGGCTACAAGCGAAAGCAATTCTTCTATTCCTTTTGGCTCGGTTGTTCACCTAAATCAAAAAAACAAACTCAATGAACAACTTAAAGACTAAATACAAAGCCCCTCGTATAAGGGGCTTTTTTATTACCTTCCGTATCTCTCCTGTCTCTGTCTTATTTTCTCCTGCACCTCCCTTCTCTTTCTGAGCATCTCTCGCTTAGCTTCTTCCCTTTTCTCCATCGCTCTCTCTCTTCTCTTCTCAGGAGTATTCTGCTCTCTAAAGTATTTAGTGCCTGGGCCATAATTCTTTCTCCACTCTTTTGGATATAGCTCTTTGAATTTCTTTTCGCTCAATCCTCTGAATGGCTTGTCCTTATTCTTCTCCTCTTCTTCCAATCTCTCACTCTCTCTGTACTTATATAACTTACCTCCAGGTGCAGAGTACTCGTCAAACTTATAAGGTTCTTTTTCTTCAAACTCTTTCAAAGTCTCATACCCACCATAAGCTTCTTCCTTCATAGCTTTCCTCTCGGCTTTATATTTCTTTACCTCTGACTTATCTCTACCTGTTTCTTGGTACTCTTTGAGTTGAGGTCCAGTCATCGCATCTTTCTTAGCACTCTTTACTATGGTGTTCATAACATTATTAGTCTCAGGACTAAAAGGATTTATACCAAGGGTAGTGGTAATACCCAAAGCTATGTACAATGGATTAGATAGCAATTCTCTATCTTTCTCCATTATAGTCTTCTTATTGTTATAGTTATCAGTAAATTCACCAGTAATACCTAGTCTTATATTCTCGTAAAGTTTTGTTGCTTTGTCAGCAGCAATACCAAGTATCCCTAAGTCACTTATAAATGATTCAAATACAGTTTTGCCTTGATCTGTAAATATATTATATCTATCTTCTTCCTCTGTGCCAATAAATTCTTGTACTTTATCCAATACAGCACTAAATCCAGATCTCGCAACTATATCTGCAAATGGTGCAGGGGATAAAACGTCAGTAGTAACTGATGTAGCAGCGCCCTTCACCATATTGTCCCATTTCTTTTTCTTCTCTTCCTCATCGTCCTCTTCCCCTCGTATAAACTGAGCTATACTATAAAATACATAGTATCCAATATAGAGTTTAAGCATTCTAAAAGTAGCCATCTCAGCAGCAAAACCACCGAGAGATCTAGCAGCTATTCTCTTATCCTCATTTGATGCAGTCTTACTCGACAATACTGCTAAGTCATTTGAGAAACGAGTTGTTTGGTTCATCCTAAAAGTAGAAAGAGGCATAGCAATTTTTGTTATAAACTGTTTTAGCGGATTGTCCGACTGGTACATCTTTCCGGCTAAGTCTTTGTCAGATATATTCTGCTGCCTATCAACCATATCCTGTGCATATTGTGCAGCTTCTTTATTCATCTCATGATTACTATAATCAATGCCTTGTTTCGGATATTCTTTTTGTTTTTTAAGATACTGTTCATAATACCCAATCCAAGAAGCTCTAGCTATCATTACGTCAAAATTTGATAAGTATATCTTTAGATATTTCCTATTAAGATTTTCGATATATCTAGCTACCTTCTCAGTTTTTGCAGTTGCTACTGCCTCAAGTTTTTGATTCAATGTCTCAAGTTCAGTTGTTGCTTCAACACCTCTATTAGCTATCGCCATTCCTGAATTGTTTATAAAATCATTAATAACTTTATTGTGTAAGTTACTAAGTTTTAAATTTCCTCCTGCATTGATAAGTGTATTTACAGCAACTGGAACAGTTTGTGATATCGCTTGAGTAGGACCAGCTAATACAAGTGCTGTACCAAGACCAGCTATCCTATCAAGCTTTCTTGTTACATCTCTAAATACTTTTTCAGTTACAATCCTCTTATTTCTTATATTTCTTATAAGTGTTGCTATGCGATCCTTTATCAAGCTTGCATCCTTGCCACTAGGTATTATGTTCTCAAACTCAGCAGATTTTGTAAATGCCTGTATCTGTCTAATGTCTGCCGCAGTTTTAATGTCAATAAGAGCCTCCAATAAAGCATTTGCATTGTTGGTATCAAAGGATAAGTTAACGTACATATTTGCTTTACCACTCGAATCAAATAAAGTTGTTGGTGGTGTTGACTTCATTAAGGAGCCAGCTTCTTTTTTGTAGAAGTTCTCAGTATTGCTATTAGAAAAGAATAACGACTCGGTTCCGTCAGTATCCTTCTTTACTTTGTCAGCTCTTTCCAAGAAACCAAATCTATCCGGTACATAGTTAACATTTTTGTCAAGTACCTTATTGTAAACGCTCAATGCAACGTCAGCAAATTGGTCGTATAGTTTTGCCCATTCGTCAACCCAAAACTGTACAGCATCCACATTGATAGGGTCAGCCTTTGCTTTTACTTCTGCAATATTATTTGCGTCTCTTGCTATTTTGTCATAGACCTCTTTTATAACTTTAGCTGCTTCTGTTTCTTTTTTAGTGCCGCCTTTATTTAATACCTCAATAGACTCCTCGATGAGTTTCTTTCTTCTATTAAATTCTGCTGCTACTTGCTTCTCATCACCAACAATTGTCTTTGCCAAGTCACCTATAATACCTCTCTCTATGATATTGTACATATCTTGGAAAGATTTATTGTTTGGCTTCATCTTTGTGAATTGTAAGACATATTTATTTATAACTCTATTCGTAGCATCTAAAGCCTCTGCCTTGTGGTTTATCAAAGAGTTTATGCCCATCTTCTCACGAACATACTGACCTGCTTTAAAACCTTTGAATAACCTTTCAAAGAATAACGGTACAGACGCAAACTGCTCAAAGAATAATCTACCAATTGCTGGGCTAAAATACATCTTTATTTCCTTTGACCTTACGCCCTTATTATCTACCTCTTTTACATTTTTAACACCATTATATGCCGCAAGCACATTACCCATTCCGGCAATTGACTTATTGACAATAAAGTTATTAAGTGCATCTGCTGCTCGTAGTGCTTCCTTTGCATCTAATAGACTTAGGTCCATAGCCATAAACTCCTCAACAATCTTCTTGTCTGACTCCTTGAACTCAACTGTCGTTGGATTGTCAGGGTCAGAGAATGGATCGATGCCTGTCTTAAACATATCATTGATGATTGTAGAGTAGGTGTTGAACATTTTGTCAATGAAGCCACGGATAATACCTTCCTTGTATTTGTCAACTTTTTCATCTTCAGATAGGTTTAACAGCTCCATCATTTGGTTGTATGTCAGATCAGACGCATCAACGCCCATAAGTTCTTGCAACCTTTCTGCTGTATTTTTTCTAATGGTTTCTGCCTGAGCTTCCATCATTTTATTAACATACTCCATTGTCTTGCCTACGTCAACCATATCAGCAGGGATGACATTCTCGCCAACTATCTTTGACCCTTGTACACCTTCTTTGACCTTTGATGCCATCTCAATATACTCATCAATATTCTCAACCATTGCCGGATCAATTTTAGCAAATTCAGCAGCGAATGGAGTGAGGTTGCCAAACTTTTTTGTATTTTTTGATAGCTTCTTTATATCTGACTGCAAGTCATTTGCTTTGTTTAGCTTATCAGCATATTCAGCATCATTGAATACCTTCTCGGCATAGGTTAGTAATCTCTCAACCATGATAGGGTTGTCAAGATTGGTATTGTTTACTTTGTTAATTAGTACAGCAGCCTGACGTGTTGTTATCTTTCCTTTCTTAACCATGTCCTTGATAGCAGCAGCAAGTATCTTACGCTTGGTATTCAAGTCTGCTTTAGCTTCTCTTGCCGCTCTAGCCTCAAGTCTTATTTGGTCTTTGAGCGCAGTCATCTCATTGACTGTTACTTTCTTAGGCTTAGGCTTGCCTACAATCTTCTCCTTTGATATTGGTTTCTTCTCTGCCTTAGGTTTAATCTTTAGTAAAGCGTCTGCTTGGCTCTCAGTAAGACCTTGTTTCATTAAGTATATCTTAATGCCAGCATCTGAGATTTTATCTCTCGGATCAATAGGATTTCTTGCCATTTCTATGGCACCTGAGTACATACGATTAAGAACTTTAGCTTCGTATCTTTCTTTGTTTATGGCTTTATACTTTTCTTTTATCTCTGCGTATCCTTTTGCTAGAGCATCTCTTAATACTTTTGCTTGGTCTGCCAGTCCTTTACCTGCATCAATAGCTTTTGCTACCGTGTCCATTGCTGCGTTCCATATTGCAATAGGTACACCAAGGATATTACTCTGCAATCCACTAGGACCTTTTATCTTTAAGCTTCTGACAGCATCTGATAGCTTTTTGGTTGGAGCTATTTGCTCTTGTGTAGCTCCTTCTGTTGTTTCTGTAACCACCTCAGTTACCGGAGCATTTATCTCATTTAAACTTATTCCTGAGAAGTCAGCTTGAGGATTAGCCTTGAAAGTATTCTTATCTACAGATACCTCAACAACTTGAGTTAGCTTTTCTAGTAGTGCCTTCTGTATGTCTGCCTCATTGACATTGTCTGACTTATTTACAGTAACACTTACTTGAACACTTGCCCCTCTGTTAACAGCATCTGTCAATCTTTTAAACTCATTGTCAAAAGCAACTTCATTAGTGTTTGCATAGTAAGTTACTTTATCACCTTGGTCAACTGAGTAGTATCTACCTATTAGTCTTGTCTTATCAGTCGGATTAGTAAGCTCGCTTACTTCTTGTTTGCTCCTATTATCTTGAGCCTCATTGCCACCTTCCTCAACATTATAGTTTTGAGATTTCCAAACTCTAAACCCTCCTCTACCTATTCCACCTATCCCTGATATAACAAAGTTTAATACCTTAGCAGCTTTTGACTTTGCTTTTGGAGTGGTCTCAGTTACAGGAGCAATCTCAGTAACAGGAGCCACCTCAGTAGGAGGAGCTTGTTCAGTTGGAGTCTCAGTTACCGGAGCTGTCTCAGTCACAGGAGCTGCCTCAACCTTTGGTGCCCCCATCTTAGCTAACATCATTTGCTCTAGCTTGTCAGCCTCTTGCTCAGGTGTTAGTGCTTCAGTTACAGGTTCAGTTACAGTCTCAGTTACAGGTTGCTGTGATGATAGTTCTTTCTGATTAAGAGCGTCAAGTTCAGCCTTCACGTCAGCCTTTGGCATGACCGTTTCACCAACAGTTATGTTCTTGCGTCTCTTGTCAGCCTTAGCCAATGCGTCAGTCAGCTCCTGCTGTCTTGCTCTGTCCTGCTCAGTAAATGTCTCTACCGGCTCTACAGGTGCAGCTTCAGCGACAGGAGTTACCTCAGTCTCAGCTGCTACTTGTGAAATAATGCGCTGAACTTTTTCAATAATATCATTCTGATTAGGTGTACGTTGATCCTCAGGAGTAGCCATCGCATCGTCATATAATTTCGCTGCAATCTGCTCATTGTCGTTAACTACCACGTCATTGCCATTAGAATCGGTAATAATTACTCCTCCCTTGATATTAAGAGGAGCTGATGTGATGATATCTGTAGTAGTTTTTTGCGCAGTCTCTTGCCCTTCCTTGGCTGCTATCTCAATCTGAGCGCCTAAACCTTCAGGTGTAGCTTGCTCTTTTTGAAGTAATGCGTCAAGCTCAGCCTGAGCGCCTGCTTTATCCTCATAAGCATCATTAACTTTAATAAGAGGTGTTGGTTCACCCTCTGTAAAGCTTTCTAATTCTGAGGGGTTCTCGAATGCTGCTAAGAGTTCTTCTTTCCTTTGGCTTTCTTCGGGGCTGAGGACACCTTGTTGGGGAGCTGCTTCAGATCCTGCTTCGGGTTCTCCTTCGACCATCTCTTGGCCAACTCTGGCTTCTGGCTGTACAGATACTTCACCTGTTGTTTGCTTTTGAATGGCATCTAATTTCTCGTTTAATGTCTGAGATACTTGATTGTCATTCTTAACGCCAATGTTTAATTTTGCAAGTCTCTCAGGAGTGAATGAATCGATTTTGTCTAAAAACTGTTGTTTGGTATATCTTTTACCATTTATCATGTACTCTCCTACCTCCTTAGTTTCAATACCTGAAATCTTAGTCAGGTCAACCTGGTTCTCTGTTGGTAAAATAGCTTTACTTTTACCCATAGCAGATAACTCCTCATTGATAGCTTTAACATCATCACTATATACCTCTTGTTTCTCCTTTGATGATGTAAGCTCTTTTTTGGCTGCTAATAATTCCATAGTTCTAGCAGTAACATTACTATTTGCTGAGCCACCTCCTACTGACATTAAACCTTTAGCCTCTCTTCTAAGACCTACATTCTCTTGTATCTTCTGATTTACATCCTCGTCAATCTTTCCAAGGCGTTGCATATTATTTGCCCAATTTGAAATTCGCTCGTCAGATACTCTCTCTGATGCTATATTTTTATAGTCAGTTAAATTATATGCAAGATTAATGTCAGTGTTTTTCTTTATTGCAGAGTATGCATTTATTACATGGTTTGGAGTATTTGAACCCATACCGCCAAGCCCCTCAAGTGCTACCTCATTAAAGTCAATTTCTTTTCTACCTGTGCCAAATAATATCTCATTGCCTTGCGCTACAAGCTCACCTGCCATCTCAGCACTTGGATCTATTATTCCATGCTCAATAGTCCCACGAGCGATTTTAGATGTAGCAGATGCTAATTTACTTGCAGGCTTTATTATTTTACCTGCAAGTCCTGCTGTTATATAGTCAATCGTAGCAATTGGTATACCTCTAGCAGCGCCAACAGCAGCAGCTTCATTCCATACATTTTGATCCATCAATGCCTTCTCTAATGACTTAGGGTCAGTAGCTTTGTAACCTTTATTTTTTACAGCCTCCATTAGAGCATTTGTATATTCTGTTATATATCCGGTTATGGCCTGCCCTGATCTGAACCCCATCCCTGCACCTGTAGCTGCTCCACCAAGAACAGTAGCTGGTGCTAAAGGACCACCTACGAGCCCTGCTGCCGCTCCTGTCCCTGCTCCTGCTGCGGTTGTAACAGGAATTATCTTAGCTCCATAAGGGAGCATTTGTGATACTGATTGAGCAACAGCTACAGCCATAGCTTCAAATGGATCATCTAATACAACATCCCACCAATCTCTATATGTCTTTGCTTCAGACATTCTAGTCATAACCCTACTTTGGGTGCCACTCATGCTAGCTAATTTCTCAGAGATGTATTTTGCTGCATTCCTAGGGTCACTATATCCTGAATATGATGTATATCCAGGAAGAGTCATTGCCAATAATTGGTCTCCAATCATACCATTTGTAAGACCATCATTCAAAGAATTCCATGTTGCTATAATATTATCAGTAAGCTCGCTATTTATCTCTTTGTTTGTTTTAGCATCAAAATATGTTTTTGCCTCGTCAAATTTCATAACAGCAGTTTGAGCTAACTGATTTGCATCTACATATTTTTGAACTAGATTTTTATAAGCCTCTTTATCTGTTATCTTGCTTTCAGGGATTTTCATTAACTCCTCAATAGGCATATTAAATCTGCTTATTGCCTCAGCCTTTACAATATCAAGGTCTGACTTTGCTTCTCTAAATATTTTAGTTGCTTCAGCAGCTGTTTTATTCTCTATCTTAGCCAAGTGAGCATCAAAATCCATTCTTGTTTTCTCGTATGTTTTATCTTGAGTTGAGAATGTCATATCTTTTACTAGTGGCCTAAGTTGCTCACGTTCTTTTTTAAGTTCTGCTAATGTATTTTCTACATCAAGTCTTTTTTTGCCATTTATAAATACAGTTGGATTGCTATAAACTTTTTCTTTTTCAGCTGCTGATAATTTTCCGCCTTCAAAAAAGTTTATAATGTCATCTATTTCGTTGTATCTATTTATTCTTCTTTTGTCTGTTACATAATCTAATCCTTTTTGCTTATAAAAAAGGTCTCCTTCTAGATCTACTTTTGACATATCCTTCCAAGATCCTGCTGCAAAATCCTCAGCTTCTTTGTCAGTTTTAAATGTAAAAATCTCGCCTCTTTTTTGGGCTTCTTTCAATGCTTCTTCAAATGGCAATTCAACCCAATCATCTTTGAATGGAGTTACGAATAATGGATTTTTTGGGAATAAAGTTGGAATTACTTTATTGTCGAAAGATAAAAATTTAACAGTTGACATGGTTCCATCGTCATTTATCCTGGCACCATTCCTCATGTTTTTAGCTCGTAATGCTTTATTTAGGAAATCTTCTTCCTCAGACATCCTATTATTTTGACTGATAAAGTCTCTTAGCTTTTTAGCTTCTTGTACTTTGTCTGCATCTGAGTCTACTGACAAGTCTATATCTATAGATGCCTGTCCATTCTCAGATCTTGCTATAAGTTTATTTCCAAAAATTCCAGCCTTCTCAATAACTATACCATATGGTTGGAACTCTTTCTTTAGATCATCTATGTTGTTATAATCGTCAAATATTCTATTGTCAATAGAATTTAGCTTATTTATAAATTCAGGAGTTTTACTTCTAAATAATGCATCTGAGAGTTCTTTATTCCTTTTCTCTTGCTCTTGTAGTTCAAAAGCTTTTGTTTCTTTTAATATTTGCAATCGTTCTTCAGTATCTCTCGCTTTGCTTTCTTCTATTATAGCTACTGCTTCTTTACTTTCTTTAGTAGTCTTTGATGGAGTAGTTATATTTATGCCATAGTTTTTTGCTTCTGCAAGTTGCGTTGGTTCTGTGGCTCCCCAAGAATATCCTTCAGCAATTCTTGCATCTTGTGGGGCAACAGGTTTAGTTTTAACTTGTTCTTCCTTTGGCTGTAGGCTAAGTAAATACTTTTGTGCTTCGTCAAAAGTACTAGTCCCTGTAGGCTCCGATTCCGATATACCAAGCCCCGATAACCAAGAAGATTCCATATCTTCTTTTTTTTTAACAGGCTGCTGCTCTTGAGCCATTGGCTGTTGAGTGGGCTGTTTAGTAGGGGTAGTAGGAGCGGATACCAATGACTTAAAATCTTCAAAAGCTCCTAATGTACTTTCTCCGAATGCATTGTAGAAATCCTTTTGATAAGAAGGGTCTGACTTTATAAGATCTTTAAAATCTTCAAAAGCTCCAAATTTACCTTCTCCTCCTAGTTGATTATATAAATCGATTATATATTGTTCGTCCATGTTATTATTTGTTTATTATCCTCCTTGTTGTGGTTTTCTTTTTGTTGCATTAAGTCCTCCGCCTGCGCCTCCGCCTTGCCCTTGATTAAGTGCGTTTAATTCTTTTGTTAATGCACTTATTTCATTAGCTAATTCAATTCCTAAAAATGACATTCTATCAAAAGTACTCATATCATTAAATTGTTTTTGTTTTTCCTCTAATGCAGCATTAATTTCAGCAATTCTTCCACTATTTAATGTTTCTGGTGAATAATTAGGATTATACTTACCTCCCATTAATGTGCCTTCAAAATCTTTCAAATATTTAGTTAATATATCATTTCCATATATCCATCCACCAAAAGTTCTACCGAAATTCAAAACATCAACAGGGTTCCCATTGTCATCAGTTAAAGGAATTGGATTTGAAACTTTATCGTTTTTATATATTGTGGCAGTTACTTTTTTACCAGATTGATTTATGACGATATCTTGCACTCCACTTTGTGATATTAGTGCATTTCTAAGAGCTTCCTTGTCTGCACCCCCAGATTCCCAGAAATTGCGTATTATATTTCCAAATGATATTGCTGATTGTCTATTAAGACCTGCTTCAATTTCTGCCCCAGATGGACGTGATATAGGCTGATCTTGGGCTACGTCCGTATAAGTCTTGATTCCTATTTTCTTATCTAGCTTTGCTCTTAATTGGCTTCTTAGAAAATTCTCAGCCTCTGTTTTTTGTTCTGGGCTAGGGACAGGATTATACACTCCATTCCCATCTTTAGTGAATAATAGTTTACTTTGGTCTTTTTTTGCTTCCTCAGCGCTTTCAGTTATCTTCTTACCAATATCATTTGTTAATACAGAGGATAAGTTGTATTTATTTTCTAACCTAGAATCTATAAATGCTTTCTCCGCTACTTTAAATGATTCGCTTGTTGCTACTAATCTGTCAACTTCTTCTTTAGATAACCCAAGCTCTTTTGCTCTTGCAATTATTTCATCTTTTGTTATGTCAAATATTTCGGTAATTGAGCCAGCTTTCATCCTAGTTCCTAATTCTCTATATGAATTTAAGGATTCACCTAACCCCTCTACCCATTTTGTTAAATCTGGGTCATATTTATACCTGTCATACTTTGCATTAACAGCACCTTTTAGTTGGTTAACTGACATGATATTCTGAGAACCTGGTAATACTTTTCTAATTCCGTCTTTATCAGGTTCTCCTTTTAGCCCAAATGTCAATGAACCATTTGCATTGTAAAATGCTTGAAGGTTATTTAGCTTTCCATATTTCTCAAGTTCTTCGCCTGCATAAAGCTCAATATCTTGACTATCCTCTGCTTTCATCCTATCCTGCCTCTCCTTAAAAGATTGTTGTATTGTCCCTACGGTTTCATAGAACCCTTTGACATTGTCATTTTGATTTTGGACATAAGCAGCAAAGTCTTTTACTTGAAGCTTGCCTGACTTTAGCAGGTTATATTGTATCTTTAAATTCTCAGCAGAGTTATAGGCGAGGTCCATTGTTAATCCTGTAACTTCCTCATTCTCGCCTGTTGGCTGGTCATTTATGAACTCAAGGCCATCTTTATAAGCTTTGTCAATAGCAGCTTTTTTCTCGGTGCGTACACGGTCAATCTCATCGACAGTATTTGTTATTGTCCTGCCGACATCAGCCCAGTTTACATAACTGTCAGCTTCCCTTTCAACGTAACCAAAATATGACTTAGGTGGCATATGTTATCCTGTTTTTGTTTTGTTATCCTCTTTATCTGCAACTGCAATTTTATTCATTAGTGTCTTGAAATTCTCTAATACAGGTAGTAGGTTCTCTATATAGTGAGTCTTACTTTTGTTTATTGGCTTAATTCTTAAACCTTCTTTCTTTATTTTTTGCTCCGAAGCTTCTTCTGTTTTAAGCCCTTTAATTGTATTTGACTCTTCCTGTAGTCTCTCATTAGGCATACCAGTAGATATCATTAAAAATTGCTGTACATTATTTGGAAGTCTATCATAATTTTCTATTAGGAAATTAAAATGATTTTGATTTACATTTTTCCCTGGACCTAATTGTCCATTGTTAATTAAGAAAAGCTCAGTAGCTCTTTTTTTTGCAATAACTTCTGAATAATCTTTAAGGTATTTTTTATCTGTTTCGTCATAAGGTAGTTTATCAACTAAATTATTTTCGTCTATTATCTTTTGTGCATAAGGAGTAATGTTATAATATGACTGATTCTCCTTTTTGCTTTTTAAGTCTGTTATATGAGATGCGTGTTCAAGCTCTTCGGCACTAGTATAATATCCTTCTCTTTCATTTTTTAATGCTTTTTTTGATATCTCTATTTCTGTTGCATTCGGATATAACATATTTCCCTTCGCTACATATGCCTTCATTTTTCCTCTTTCGTCAGTACTAATATCTTTTAGTTCAACAGGAGTTGTAGTTACTCGTCCTACTCTATTTAAAGTTATACCTGATGCTGTTTTACTTTCTTCACCAGGTCTATATTCTTTGGTCTTATCTCCTGAATAGTCGCCAGTTGTATTGTATCCAATTCTTTTACTTTGCTCTACCTCGTTCCTTAATTTACTTTGATATCCTTCACTGCCATAGATGGCTAATAAGTCTTTTACTACATCTTGTTGATTTGCGTCAAATTTAGTAGATTTTTCTTTATTTGCTACTACTGAATTGTAATAAACATTGTTTGGAATTAAATTAAATGGATCTACCATCCTTTTTGTTTTCAACCAATCAGGTGCATTTTCAACAACTTTTACATCCTCAGTAATATATTCTCCTTGCAATTCTCCTGCGGCTGGTGCATTAGGTGGCAATGCTTCTCCGATACTACTTCTATATTTATTTTGAGGGTCAACGGATTTTGCTCTTAATAATCTAGCTATAAAATTTTTAGGTGGCTCTTGTGGAGGTGATACTTCTTTAACTACTGTTGTTTGTTCTTTAGGTGTTCTACCTACTAACAAGCCAAATACATTTATATCATTTCCGTATCCGCTGCTTTTTGCAGATTCATATAACTTATTAAACGCCTCATCATTTGTCTGAATAAGGGAGATAAAATTCTCCTTAGGGTTTTGATAACCTTGACCCTTAGCGTATTCATATAAATAATCTACAGCTTTCTGATTCATATTGTTTATTATTTACCAGGAACTATTTGTCCAAACAAGTCATATTGATTGACAAACTTTTTACCCTTGCCTATCATATATGACTCAAAGTCAGGATTAGTCATACCACCAACACCTAAGCCATACTTCTTGTCAATAGCTTGTTGGTATGTCATTGGCTTGCCATCAATCATATACTCAGCACCTAACTGTCCTGCAGCAGCTCTCTTATTGTACTCAGCCTGCTGTGCCCCAAACTTTTTACTTGCCTGAGTCTGCATATACAATGGCACCATCTCAGCAGCATATCCTGCCATCCCTGCTATGCCCTGAAAGCCTTGAGCCATTGCAGCTGTTCTTGCCTCCTGAGCGTCAGCAGCAGCCATCTGCGCACCCATAGCCTCACCCATATCTAACTGCACGTCTACGTCTCTTAGTCTTGACTCCTCAGTAGCTGACAATCTCTCAAGGTCCATAAGCTCCTTGCCCATCTCTGTTCTAATGCCTGCCTGTGCCTGGTTCTGCATAGCTTGTAGTCTACCTGCCGTTGCAGCAGCACCTCTATCAGCCTCTCTCGCTCCCTCTAATGCCTGAGCGCCTGAGGATAGCATCGCCTCTCTCTGTAGCTCGTACGGCTCCTTCTTGATTGCAAGTTGGTCGTAGTAGTTTACCTCTAGTTTTTTACGAGCCTCCTGCATAGCTTGGTCTGCCTTAGCCTGAGCCTCCTTCATCAATTGGTTCTGCTTAGCTGCCTGAGCAAATGACATACCGGTAGTGACTGCCGTTGTCCCTAACCCTATGATTGCTCCTGTAATTGCTCCCATATTTATAGAATTTTTATCATCTCACCAACATACTCATCGCCTTTGACATAGCCGATCTCTTTGTATGTGTCAATAAGACTTTTGTTTTTAATCAGTGCGTAACAATACTCGTTTCCCAAGTTTTTACTTATCTCTGTCAAAGTTGATACTAATAGCATAATCGCTTCCTTACGCATTGGCTTTTTGGTATACTTTCTACTTGAGATTATCCAATCTACCCATGACACCTTTGAGTTTGTCATGTACATAAACCCTGCGCAAATAGGCGTATTGCCATCGTAAACTATAACACCACCAGTACCATCATCAGGCAAGAAAGCCCTTGTTGGTGGGGTCCATTCCCACTCTTTCCACCACTCTACTAGTATGGTGTCGTAGTCATCCATTGTCAATGGTCTTATAGTTAACTCTTCCATAAACACAAAATTATGGAAAACTTTTCATAACTTCAGACTCTACAGCAAATAATTCTATCTTTGACACAGAAGAATTTTCAATCTCAAATACACAATAGTGTCCAAGCACCCCATGAGATTCAGCCACTGAGTCCTTAGTATAAAAGAAATAAGCGTCTTGTACTGGTATTGGCGTAGTCCCTGGTATCGTAATATCAATAACAATCTGATTGATGCCAAGTTTATAATTCTTGTTAATTTGTAATATTCTTCCTGCTAAAAATTGAGTTGTTGATGGCAGTATTGTAAAGTATAACACATCCCCAATGCTCATAATATTGCCAAGGTCAACTAGTGGTGATATAGAGAAGTCGATAGTATCCCCTGCTACATTTACCTGATAGCTCTTACCAATGCCATTCGTACTACGGATCGCTAGCTCACCGCTGTCATTGTTCCGAACAAATGCAAAGTATGACTGCTCCTTCTTCTCAAACCAAGTGTCAAGGATATAGCCAGAGTCTTGTATGTCCGTGTAGAGTATCGCACTCCATGTTGCATCACCCTCAAGATTAAGCGTCTTAAATAGTTTATTCTCAAGAGGAACTGTATTAAATACACTCTTCATTCTTGTTGGCGTAAATGCTGCTGTGGCATCACCAAGTGTAAACCACCATTGTTCGTAGAACGTATTCTTTTTAGTATTGACATTATGCCTATAGAGATTGCCTCCCTTAAATGTGTAGAAGTATTGATTCATACCTATCATCCACTCAGGATTATATGAGTAGAATGACACCCATCCCGATACAGCATTGCTGAACGTAAGAGTATAAAAGTTCTCTATAGGTATAGACTTTACTGTCTCTTCTTTTCCCATTATTTATTTTTTAAGCTGCGCAATATGAATGAAATGCAATGATTATTCCGTCCTGTACTTGGAACGTGTCGTATGGTGCCGGAACTGGCAATGCTCTATAGTAACCGTCAGGCAATACTGTCGCTCCGCTGCTATCCAAGAACACCCAATCGTATAGCCCTAACGTGATGCCATCGCCATTGACAGGTGCTACATAATAGGTATAATTGTATGGGAAATTACAGAAGAACTCAGGCGATACTGATGTTACTCCATAGGTCCCCAAAAATGATGGTAGCTCTAATGGACATGAGATACCGACAACAGCCTCAGAGTCAGGACATATTCCTACAATTGTAACGGTAATATACCTCTCAGATGCGTTTGTCTTTGGTATAACCATTACGCATAAGTCAGGATTGCCTGCTGTTAGTTGCACCTCACCAGCAGATACTGTAATGCTTGTGGTGCCAACAGGTGTATAGGCGGTCCCATCCCAATCGTACAAGTCAAGACTTACAGGAGTCCCAATACTAATGCAATCATTAGGTATATCACCTATGTATGTGAATGAGGTACTTGGCATTCCTGCAAGCAGCCCAAATCCTTGAGAGCTTAATTGATTATACGTAACAGAGTCATAGTCAACCTTTATGCCATTGACTGTACTGTTAACAGCTACGGTTACAATAACCGCTCCTACTGACGTTGGAGTATCTCCTGCATCAAATGTAATGGTATATACACCCTGAAGTGATGGAGCCTCTACTGCATCCTTACACTCAGTGCCGCAGGTAGGACAAGCCTCCGCTGGTAGCAATACACCACCAACTTGCTGCCTTGCTGTGACACCATCAAAGTAGTATCCATCAGGTGCAGCTGTAGTAAGCCCTGGGTCTAAGAATACAGTAGTTGCTGCTGCTAATGTTGGGCAATTTAAGTAAAATGTTTGTTGTGTTGGCATAATTTATTTTTAAGTTCCGCAAGAGCAACTCTCCATATAAATAACTGGATTGCCTTGAATTACAATATAGTTATCTTTGTCGTTTGGTATACACAAGCTTATTGACGAGTTAGGAGCTAATATTTCTGTGTGCGTTTCAGGTGATCCGCATAAGCCAAGAGGGAACTCTATAATTGCATCCTCAGTTGCAGTTTTTGGATTCAAGAATAAATATGAGTTGCACTCAGATATACATGGCTCACAATTGCAACATACCTCATCAAGTGCCGTAGGGTGATAGCAAAGCTGCACACCAATAGATGAGCGTAGGTCCCATATAGCGTACAGATACTGCCCATCAACTGTTGGAGGAACTGTAAACGCAGCATTATAGATTCCAGTAGAAGGATTGACAATAGGTGTAGCTGTGCTTGAGAATGATAGCATTGTCTGCATATCAAAGTCATTATTACCATACAGTATATTTGACCTTAGATACCTAAACTTGTTCTGTCCTGGGTCAAAGTTATATGACACATATGGTGGTGTCTCATTTATCTGTAATGTCATTAGCGCTCCCTCTGGTGGCAGGTTACCTTGTCCCTCAAAGCCATTCGTTGCAAGGTAGTATGACACCAATGGGTTATTTGTCCCTGATGCAAAGATAAAGAAGTTTGATTGTGTGGGTGATGTGTATGTACCATTGACATAACTAAATTGTTTTAGTGTCGTCAATCCTGCATCGCAGTCATCTGTTAATACCACCTCTACAAGTGTCATTGGTATAGGCACTGGGCATCCAACAGTTATACTAAGCACAACATTGCCTGTGACCTTAATATTAACATCTCCTGTAGATGGCGACTGCGTATTCTTAAAGAAGTCAAAATATCCTGATGTCGTTTGATTCCCTGATGTATAAGTAATGCCGTCATACTTTACATCAATAACAAATGTTGTTCCTGGGTCAATACTTTGTACTATCCAATCTACATTTACTGGGCCTACTTTAGTGTCAAAGTTTACACAAAATTCAGACATAACCTCTAGTTTCCCTTGGGCAAAAGTAAATGTCCTAGTAATACCACATTTGATACATTCCTCTTCCATTGGTATCTCTCTGTCGTTCAGCGTTAGCACATACTCATTCATGTATGGGTCGAATGCTCCGAGCTTTTGGTTGTTGAACCTTGCAATGAACTCATCTCTAAACCATGTCCTCATATTCATATCAGAGATGACTGCGAGCTGCTCATTAGAGTATGAGTTGCCTCTGAGCTGTATTACTGCACCTCTTTTAGCATCAGTAAAGAACTTGTCATAGCCCCACTTAGAGTAGCTCTCAGGGTTGAAGCTTATGCCATAGTTCTCGACTCTCGCTATCTGTGTACCCAATACCTCAGGCACTGATGTGATAGCACCACCGGCAGCAGCATCAGATAATAAGTTTTTGCCTGCAAGGACGTATGACACCTTATCCTCTTGTAGGACTAGCACGTCAGTTTCTCGACCATCAAGGATGTATATGGCTCCGAATGACAACTCAAGGTTCTTATAGTTGAGCAATGCTCCATTGAACTCATTGAGCTTATTGACGTTGGTCTCAGGGTTGTACACACCACTATAGGTGATGTCAGCAAAGCGTCTTGACTCTTTGTAGTCTTGAGCAGCTACTGTTGTCACCCTGTTGCCAAGGTTAAAGTCTCTGCCGATAATTGAGTCTCTTATCTTGTAGCTCTCGGCACCATTACCAAAAGCGAAGCAGTTGAAGAACCCTGTTTGGATTATTGCAGGGACGCCTAAGCTTATGTCTTGCGATTGGTCTCCTGCTGATCCATTTGACAAGTGATTACCAGACTTATCAATCGGAAACGATAGATTGTTCTCGAAGAATACATCAGGTAGGGTATCTGTTGGTTGAGTCTCAAATATAATTGACTCCGCTGTTCTAAAGACAGTAATGTTTGCAATTACTCTTGATTTTCTTTTTTGAGTTGAACCACAAGCCCAAGTTCCTGACATATATAATTCTAAAGCTCCAGTTATTGGATGCAGATAAAATCGCCAATAGTTATCACATAGTTGACCTGATGTGATTGTTCCATTAGTAGGAATAAAAATATTATTTACAGGACAAGCGCCTCCTCCAACTTCTTGATCACCATCATTTAAAGTGCTTGCTATGTTATCACCTATAAACCAAGCTTCCATGTCTGCATAATTAGAAGATGATGTATAAGTCTTTTTTAATGTATATATCCTCTTCTCGCAAGCATTACCTCCAAACCCTGTTCTCTCAAATCTTATATCAAATACGATAACGGTCCCTGCATCAACAGAATATGGTATATAAAATCCTGGGTTTGATGGGTCTTCTAAACTCATTGGATATGCCAATATAGGTGACGTTCCAGAAGTTGAACTTACTGCCGTAAGTGTACCAAATTCTATCGTAGAATATGATAATGGATTTACAGAGAATCCATTAGCCTTTATTTTCATATAAACACCAGCCGGAGGAGTTGGTGTAATCAAAGGATCAAAACCAGATTGCTTCGCCTCCTTCTCTAATACAGTTGCATACACGCAAGTTTGCATTGCCCCCTCGCTATCTGCCTTTACAATTAACCTATCTCCCTCTTCTACTTTTCTTGGATTCTCCCCTTGTAGTAAAAAGTATGTTTCTTGAGTAGAGCTATTTGTAAAAAATATACTTGAGTAAATAGTCTCATATCCTGCTTGATTCGCCTTGCATACAAATTTATATCTCTTAGCCCAATAAGGAGCAACTTGTGTTGTTGGTATTGTTACAGTAATTGAGTTTACAAGAGATGAATAACTACATGGAATATGAACAGTATTTAATGAACTTACATTTGTCAAAGTTGACCTGCCAAACTCATCCATGTAAACGATACCAATCTCATAATCTCTATTACTGTGTAGGCTCTTTTGGCTTGATAAGTCTTGCAATTGAACACTAGCGTTCTTAATGGTTCCAAACAGTGCTACTAAGTCAAATGGTGGCGTTTGAGTATAGTCATAATACACAATAGCCAAAAACTGCAAAGAAAAGATATTGCTACTTGGAGACGCTGTTATTGCTATTGGCTCTCCATTTGCTGTGATTCCGCTCTCGTATTTAATCCCATTGTATCCAAAAAATGAAAAGAACTGGGGCCAAGCACAATTATATATATCAGTAAATGTTAGCCCATCGCAAGAATCGTCACCTCCAGGAATTGGATTATATATAGGTTTTATATTTGTCGCTGTTCCTATTGCTTGCTGAAACTCTATACTTGTTGCTAATTGATAAGGTGAACTATAACTTATCGGTAGAGTAAACGTAAAGCTTACACTTACATCATAACCAAAAGTAGAGAAAGTATTAAAGGTTATATCAAATGATAATATTCTTCCTTGTAGTAATGGTATTCCTGTTAGGTCTATATCTAATTGAGTGTCAGGCCTAGTACAAGGAGGAGAGCAAGGATTAAAAGCAGTATTCGAAAGAGGTAAAGAGCTATCGCTAGTACTAGATGTTATATCATTAGTTCCTATAAATTCAGATACCAATTCAGTAGTATAATCAAATCTTACATCTTGGCCATTACTATCAACTATATCATATCCATCAACATAGTTTCCATACATCAATCTATTGCCCATAATTGTCTGAGCCTTAGCGAGTCTTGGGACATTGTCATAAAGTCTTAATAGTTCTGACTCTGGAAGTATGGTAAAAATTTTATTATTTACAAATAGATATGTTTGAATAGTATTGTCTGTCCATCCAACATTCTGCTTATCAAATCTCTCTATTACTTTTATAATATTGCCTGTAGCATCCTTATACAATAAGTCAATACCAACAACTAATGGACCACCTGTATTAAAGCTTACATTAACAGCATTATACTTATTTTCCATTCCCTGATTAAGGAAGCTGTTTGTGCTAAACTGAAAAGAACTTGGCTCAAACGCAACCTCTGACCATTGAGATGTAGCTGTATATTCTCCATCGATGTATTTATACCTATAAGCAAAGCATAAAAATCTGTCCTCTAAATAATTTTCTTGACCTGTCACCTCTACTAAGCTTATTGTTGGCGCTTCGGTAGGTGGCTTTTTAATGACAAGGATTGTCTCCCTTAACAGGTCAGGTTGTCCATTATAGTCAATCCCTGTCCCATCAGGATTAGCGTAGCCCCTATTGATATTGATAAACCTAGGCTGATTATAGTCGTCAGTCCAAAATAATAAGTCCTCAACAATATCAACCCCTGTAATCAAATAGTCAGGGTTAAAATTCAATGTAGTATTTATACCTGTCCCATCGTCCATACTAACAATATGATATGTCAATATCTGAGACACCATATTAAAAGAAACCACTAGGTCAATCTTACCAGTTGGAGAGGTGGCAAAGTTCGAGTCATGCACAAACCAATACAATGTCTCCCTTGCGCTGTCATTGATAGCCCCTATACATCTAGCATCAGTACTTAATGAATTGCCATCATAAGCTAATGCAGTCAATGGCAAGTTACCATTCGTATTCTCAATGACTCCTGCCTCTGACTTCTCTGTCGATCCCATCCTGACATTCATAGCGTCAATGTACTCCCCATCAGGGACCACTCGCTCATCGAATGTCTTATTCATTTTACCGGCAATAAAGTTCCTCGTAAAATTCGCCATTGTTATTTGATTATCTTATCCATTCCTCTCATATTCATTAAGAGCCTTCCTGGATGAATGTTGCTAATTCTTATTTTTGCATTTCTCAAAAGCGCCTGCTTCTCCTTTCTCGCTCTAGCCACAATATACTCTTGTACACCAAGCTTGCTATTCAGTATCTCATATCTGATATAAGCATACACGTACTGCTCAAACAATTTATTTACCGAGATAGCTGAGTTGTCACCATTCTCCATGCCATCGCTCACATACTCAAGAATAACTGTTGAAGAGAGATTGTGATGGTGGTTTGGGTTGTTATTATTATTGTAGTGGTTATAACCTAAAATTGCGCTGTCAAAGTTTATCACCCCTGCCTTCTTGTCAATATTAAACGTAGGATTGCGATTAGCTGTCTCAGTATTGAGACCAAATCTAGCACCTATGCTATGCTCAAAATACCAATTACCATCACAACAATAGCCCTCATGTCCATCGAATTGATGACCATGATTGAGATAAATACTCTTCTTTGTTCCTTTAATTCGATCGTAGTCAATGTTGGAAAACTGTGGCTCTAAGATATTGCCATTTTGGTCAAATAGAATATTGCAGTCATTATCCTGCAAATATGCTTTTGATGATAGTGTTTGAATATTCTCAGAAAGAGGTAACAGAGTTCCATTAACATAAAGCGAGATACGCACCCAGTTGACAAAGTCATGAGGCAGCACATAGCGTAGTTGATCGCAGACGCTAAGCTCTAGGACTTTAATCTCCTTGAATGCATCATAGTTCAACTCTTGGATGGCTCTCTTTGCGTGGAACAATATCTTATACCGCTCCTCATTATTAACCAATGAGTGATTGCCAGTGTACATCAACTGAAAGTTGTTGACGATGTCAAATAGGCTAACATACTGATACGACCCCCAATTGGCATCCGTTGGATTATTGCCATTGTTGGTGTAGTATTGGAAATTTGATATATATGCCATCTGTTATGAATTTGCTGATTGTTGTTGTTCTTGAGACATTGCAAATTGAGCCACCTCAGTCTCTCTAATGCTAATACCACAATACTGTAATATTTTCATTGCAAGCTTGTACTCATCCTCAAGCGGTAACTCAAAGTCCTGATAGTCAGGCTGTGTTTGGTCAAATACAGGCTCACCACTAGTGAGTGATACGTATGTCCACTTTGGTGGCTTAGGGTATCTAAAGTAGACCGCCTGCACGGCACCGTAGCCTGATACACTAACTGGATATACAGTAAGTGTACCGCTATTTGCTAATGTATAAGCAGGATACTGAATAGATGGAGCAGTGAGTAAGGATTGGTTCAGCATAAGTATTTTACCCATTGTCACCTTCTCAGCCTCGCTGATAGCTGACGCCTTATATACCTTATAGTCTTCACCTATAGTCGTAAAGATATTGTCTGTTATGTCAAGGGCAGTAGCTGATACACCTGTAACAAATGCACCCTCATATAGAGTGGTATTGACAACTACGTCACCTACCGATACACCTGCTGTTACAAAGTTTGCACCAGCATCAATGAGTTGGAACGCAGGCAGTGTACCTGTATTGGTTCCTGATGCCAACACAGTAGTGTAGCAGTTGACTCTATTGATTAGGTAGTAGTCTGACCCTGTTGTTGTAACTGACGGAGCAAAGAAATTATTCCCGATATATCCTGATGCAGATGGGTTTGGCACAAGGAACTCAGTAGCAATAAAAGTCTCAAGCAGCTCTGCTATAGGCTGCTCTAAATCTGCATAGTCAGTACCTGCCATACGACCATTCTCCATATTTATAACCTTGTTGTACATAGCAAAGTACTCCTCAAATATCTCCATCTGAGCTTGCAATGCATACAGGTTGAAGTCAGCCGGTGAGATGTACCCATAGTTGTTCTTATTTAGAACAGACTGTACTGTATTTCTTACTGAGTTGATCATTCTCTATTTTTTTTACAAATGTAAAAAAAAGAGGGCATATATTCACACCCTCTCTTACTATAACTCTAAAATATTTTTACTTGACTATGTTAAATATGTCTCTAACATCTTTAACGCATCAAGACCTTCGTCACTTTGTAAGAACTGTGCGGCAAAATCATATGGGTCAGCACCGAATGGTATTGAACACATTTTCTTTTTGTTGGATGGTGTGCTAAACCAAATCTCTCTGTCATTATTACGGAGAGCTAATAGTCTCTTTTCAAAGAATAGCATAATCTTGCCTTGATAGTTTAACTCAGGGTCATTTATGGTTTGCATAAACTCCCTTGGGTTCATCTTGGCAAAAATAAGCATATCTCTTTTTAGTTCTGCTGTTGATATGGCAGATGGGTCTTTACCAAATAACACCCTTGTCATAATTTCAAGCTGTTCAATACTTAAACCTCTAGCTGCAATCAATGCATCTACCTCAATATTTAAGTCCTCAACTTCTTCAAATGCCTCTTTTTCCTTATCTACTTCTTCAAAAATTCTACCATTTAATGGGTGATAATGTAAGAATGCTTGTAATGCAGGATTTGATTTAGGAACAGTTAACATTCCATCTTCAAAAATAACAGGCTCTAAAATAGCATTTCCATCCTGCTCATCCTCAAATGGAGACTTTTGATTAGATGCATATCTTAACGCTCTGTTTACATTATTCTTCTCATCATACCACATCAATGGGAATCTTGGATGATTTCTTGATGCTAATGTATATGATAACGGAGTTGTATTTCCTCTTAATCTATATACCTTATCTGAAGGTACTAATTTTTTTAACTCAGACATATATTTAATTTGATTTAATTTAAAAAAAGGAGAGTGCCATAAGACACTCCCCAATATTCACCTTATTAACCATATCTAAACAGAACGAAGTTGTTAGCACCAAGGGTACAAACACAACGCTCAGAAAGGAAGTTTACTTCCATTGCATCCAGGTCGCTAGTAATAGCACCACCGGCAGAACCTGTAATCCAAGTTTTGTATCTACGGTCTTCAGCCTCAGTTGCACGGTAGCGAACATGAAGGAATGGACGCTTAGCGTTTTTGCCCATAATCTGGTCGTAAACAGAAGTTGAACCGGCAGGAACTAAAAGCCCTGTTACAGTGCCAGACGCTGTAGCAGCAACAGTAGATAAGCCGCCACGCATAGTTGGGTCGTTCAAGTACTTCCAATCTGATTTGTAGAAGTCATAACCACGTCTGAAGCCTGAGAAACCAAGATTCAAAGCCATAGTTACGTCATTGTCAAATAGACCGTAAGAAGCACCGTAAGAAGGAGTAGTTGCAGCAGCAGAGCTAGCACCGTTAAGACCTGCAAGCATACCGTCAATGTCAAAGCTTAATTGACGATTACAGAATACAACATTCTCTTCGATAGCTCCTTGCTTGTCAAGACGCTGTACGATTGTGTCCCAATCAGCAAGAGATGTTGGCGTACCACCACCCCATACGTTGCCACGATCATTTACAACATAGAAGATACCCTCAGACCCTGAGTTTGCACCTAGAACTGCAGCGGCTCCAGAACCTGAAGCAGCAGGAACTGCTTCAATCATAGCTGTTTCAAGATAGTCCTCAAAGCGAAGACGAGTCTCATGCTCTGATTTTAGGTACCAAAGATAACCAGTCGCACCGTTCTCAGTTGTTACTTCAACCCATCCAATCTGAGCCATGTCAGAACCATTTACAGCGTATTTATCCTTTAGAATGATTGGCTTGTTTGAGAAGATATCATCTTCAGCCTCAAGAGAACCAATCATACCTGTAGTTCCTTTTTTAAATTCAGAACCATAGATAAATATAGTACAAACGTCACCATTTACGATAGATGTACCAAGACCTGTATTTATTTGATAGAAAGCCACAGTTACAACTAAGCCTGTCACTGCTGTAACAATAGCCTTGTAGCTAAGACCTGCTGTAGCACCAGTGTTTACTTGGATAAATAATGTCTGTCCAACACGAATTGCAGCAGTCAATGCGCCTAAATCCGAAATCGTAAAAGTAGCTACAGTAGTAGATACAGCAGAAGCTGTACACGTTGTATATTTGATGTGCAAACGACCTTGCTCAGCCCATTTGATTTGGTCAGAGTTTGAAGGCATCTCAGCACCTACAAGGCGCAAGAATGATGCAATTGTTCTGTTACCATAACGCTCAAATTCCTTCTCATAAGTATCAGGAAGATACTGATTCAAGAAATCAAAGTTGGTAATGTAATTTCCTTGTAGTGCTACCTGTTCAGCAGATGGCTGCAATGAATAGGTAGGATTGTTTAATAAAGCACTAGGCATCTTTTTAGAATTTTAATTGTCTACAATTTTTTTATACTGCGGATTTTTAAACTTTTTCCATGGTCAGGATTAACCGCTTTAACCTGGAACCCATCATTCCCCTTCGTTGTCTCATTTGCCTTACGCTCAGACATATTTATATTCTTAGTCTTACGCATAAAGTCATCTGCGGCATCAGTCATACCTTGCTCATAGAAGAACTTGGCAAACCTCTCAGGGTTCATTGCAACAGCCAAAGCCTTATGGTACCCACTCGCATCTTTAATCAAGCCACTCTCATCGATAAACTTACCGATAAAGCTTGATGGATTTGAGTGCAACTTTTTAAGCTCATTAGCATCACCAGGATTAAAATTAAGCTTTTTGTTATTGACGTTAAATTCAAAACCTTTGAAATTACCATCAAATACCTCATTGGTTTTTTGTTCAAACCATTGACGCTTACGATTGTTCTCCTCCTCGATCGTCTTAGCTTGTTGCATATATTGACGATAAGCATTGAACTCTTCTTTCTCTTCCTGAGACATCCCTGCCGTACTTGACTCAAGTGGCATCTTATACATCTCCTTCTGAGAGTTGAAAAACTTCTTTGCCTCATTAACAGCTTTTTTCCTTGATATCTTTGCCTTCTTAATATAAGACTCGTCATCAAGATCCTCGTCATACCTGTATTCGTCCAACATCATCTCAACGTCATCTTCGTCAAGACCCTCTTGTGTAGATAACAAGTAATCTTTGAGTAGCTGTTCTTCCGGAACAGAATCGAAATCTTTCTTCAACTTGAGAAAGTCTTCAAATCCTCTTCCTGTGTCTTTTCTGTATTTCATATAAGCAGCTACATCCTCTGGCAATTCCTCTGAGCTTTTACGCTCAGCCATCAATTCATCGAATGAGCTAATCTGCTTATTGTATCTTTTACCTATATATGAAAGAACGTCTTCTTCTCTTAGCTCAACCTCCTGCTGAGGTGCAACAAATTCTTCTTGCGGTATATCTTGCGATAATGACTGCTCGTGTTTCTCAAGAAGTTCTTGTTCTACCTCTTGTACACTCTTTTGTTCTGTTGAGTCTAATACTCTTACTGCTTTAAATTCCATTTGATTTTATTTTAATTATTTGCAAATTTATAAAAAAAATTATTAAGTAGTATTATCTAGGATTAAATTCTGCTAAATCAAATCCATCTAAACTATCTTCGTTGCTTTCAAAGTTCAGTGGAGGTAAGTTGTTTTTCCTCTGATTGATGAGTTTTGACTGCTGAGTATTCTGAATACCTATGCGCTTATTCTTCTCCTCCTCTTTTTTATTCTCCCTGTTTGTCAGTAAACTTGACTGCATCTCATGTATCTTAACATTGTATTGGAACTCCTCTGCCATTAGCTTAGACTTGATGCCTGCCTCAAACTCCATCTTCTTCATCTGTCCCTCAATCTCTGCTTGGATAACCATTGTCTTTGACTGGGCCTCAAGCTGTATCTTTTGCACTGCCATCTCTGCTGCCATCTGCTGAGACTGCATCTGCTGCTGCGCCTGCATTGCCTGCTTTTGCATCATCATCTGCTCCATTCTCTCAGCGTTCTTAACTCGCTTGAGCTTCAGTAGCTGATTAGCTAGCTTGAGATTTTTAAGCTCTCTGATGTCAATAGCATCCTCAAGGTTTATGTCACCTTTAGACAATGCCACCTGTATATTGGCTTCGAGCTGTGCTTTCTGCTCTTCGTCAGGAGTAACCTCAATAAATATACCAAAGTCATATAAGTATAAGTCCTTGATGTCATTTAGAATAGAGGTGTTGTATCTGCCAATTCTCATGGCAAAGTCCTCTTTGAAGTCTGCATACTCCAAAACGTCAGACACCCTGTAGGTGATCGCCTCAGCTAATCTTCTATAGATAAATAGACCACTCTCAAGGATATGTCTTGTTGCTGTGTTTGAGTTGAGCGCTGCCATCTTCTGTAGACCAACCAAAGAGTTCGGGTCAGGCGTTGAGCCATCTCTCGCCTCATTAAGACCTGTTACGGTCCTAATCATGTCCATATAGTGCTGGTAGTTAGCGATGAGCATTTGTGTCTTAGCTGCTCCTGAGTTTGACGTAAGCTGAGTGATTGGCACTCTAGCATTATTGAAGTCACCATCTTGAGTGAAGCTCCTACCGATAACACTACCTGTTTGAAAATAGAGCCTTAGTGCATCCTCAGGATTATATGCGGCACCTGTACCTAGGTCAACCTCATTAAGGCCGTCAGCGTCAATGAATACACCATCAGGGACTACTCTGTTAATTACCTGCTGTAGCTTTAGGTGAGTTATCTGAATCAAGTCAGCGAATGGTATCATCCTTCTAACCAATGACTCAATAACGCCCTTGTACATCCTTGGAGCGCAAGCCACATACATTGGCATTGCGTGTTGCGTTGACGACTTTGGCCTAACCATATTCTCAGCCATCTCCCATTTAATCAAGTAGTTGGTACCCATTACCATCACCCCTTCATACCATACGTCAATGGTCTTCTCGACCTTCTCGAAATTACCCTCTTCCATCATCTCTACCGGAGGATTAAACGTATCGTCCTTTGGTATCATCTTAACAGAACCATTCTCCGTTGTCTTTCTCTTATAGACTACCTTTTTGGTTGTCTTATAGTTAAAATATAACAGAGTGCAAGTGTCCCTACTAAACAAGCTATTCTCATAGAATCTTGCAACATTGTAGTAATCATACCATGATTGACTGTATTGGGATATTTTTTGTAAATCATCTTTTGTTAGCTTTGGATTTATTTTGTATAGCTCTGTAAGAGGCACAGTTTTAATCTCGCCCCAATAGAAGCAGTCCTCAAAAAATGGGTCCTCAGTATAGCTATAGACTATATTAGCTGGGTCTACATATGAAATCCTTACACCTTCACCTAGCAAGAACTCATGCTTTGCCACTGCTATACCAAGCACAGTCATGTCATAGTCCAAACGCTTTCTTGTGTCGTAGTAGTGGTTCTCGTCAAATATTGTGTTTATTGCTACCTCCTCTGCTATCTCAATTGCAGGCTTGTAATTTATTTGCATATACAATGACAGCTCCTCGTCATTCTCAGGCAGCGTATTCGGGTCCGTAACAAATGGATTGGCACCTGTAAACTTTTGGATCGTCTCAAATATTGGCTTACCAATCATCTGAGTCTCTATCATGTCCTGGTACTTATTACGCTTTGCCAATGACATAGCATCCTGTGCATATGCCTTTGGCTTGAATAATCTGTCAGCCATTCCATTCACTACGATGTCAACAAACTTTGGTATAACAGGAACAGGAGTCCAGTCTATATTCAAATAAGATAAATCACCATCAATTGCCAGCTCATTTTTATATTTTGCTACTGACTGCTCACCCCTTGCGTAGAGTCTAAGCTTATGGAACTCTCTCCATCTGCTATAGTATCTGCAAGATGTACCATCCTTTCTAAACCACTCATATTGAATTGCTTGTCCTACTTGTAGCCCATAGCTCTCTGATGCCTTCTCTGCGTCAGTTGCCCATTGGTTAGGGAAGTCCGAGTACTGTATGTCTATGATTATATCTTTCATTTCATTATTTGACTTGTTAACCCATCGTTTGTATATCTAGCAAAGTTAATAATTATTTTTGATTCTTTCTTTTCTGGCATATAAAGGTGTTTCTGATTTGCCATAATTGCTAATCCTGAGCTTATTGCAGCGTCAAATTTAGTCCTGTCATTTATATCAAACTTTGCCCAATCTTCAAGTGTTCTTGTAAATGGCATATTGCCAATTACGTCAGGTTCTCTATATGCACCTGTATAATCAAATCCTATAAACTTCTCAATGTATGACTCGATTGCAGAAGCGTGAGACTGCTTGACATCCTCAGATGAGTTAGGTATACCACCTAGCTCTCGCTCTGTCTTTGTCAACTTATTCAACGGCTTATCTGGTCTGTTCATACAAAATCCTCTGTATCCTCTATTTTTAAAATGGTACAATAACCTTGGTTTATTATTCTCTATAAGTATTGGCATTCCGTAGTAAACGCAAGCCATAAGTATTTCTTCAAAAAATATCTCTGCTGTTTGTGGTCTTGCTATATATTCCAAAAAGAACTCATTAACTGGAGCATCATCCATATGAAACTTTGTCATCCCATGCAGCGATCCACTTGACCCTCTTCCTCCAACAACTGCTGAGATGTCATATGGGTCACAACCAAATGACCCTAAATGCTCATTACCTGGATGCTTAATTCCATTCCTTGTATGCACATTGTTCGCATAATGCGCAGGAGGGAACCAGCTAATTAAAAATCTTCCATGTTTATTTGGACTCCATACAACCTTTGTGTCTTTAATTCCGTCTTTCCAAGAGAATGAACCTCTTGTCAAATATTGCTCCTTAATCAATGAGTCATTGTAATCAATTTGCTGATATATCTTAGTCAGGTTAAATATCGCCTGTTTACTTTCATCTCTAAATGCATGGGACTCTGACCTTGGAAACTGACGATAGAATTCGTTCAGTGCATCGGCATCATTCTTTAGTGACGCTGCCTCATTCTCCCAATAGTCAATCGCTCCATTTGATATCTTGCCACCATCTACCCCCTCTATTGGCTTCTCAGGCTTTCTAAATACAGGCATACCGTACTTGTCAATAAAGCCCTCCATATTCCACTCCATTGGGATGAATAAGGAGTATAGCCCACTCTTTGTTTGACCATTGGCATTTCTATTCTCTACGTTTGAGTCATAGTACAAGGACTTGAAGTTATCACCACCTTTATTCAAGGCATTTGAGGTAGATCCCATCATACACTTGCCTATAATCTTACTACCTAAACGCAAACAAGTTTTTGTTACACGCCAATTATTCAGAATATTATTTGGTTTGACCCACTTACCCGATTCGTCATGCGCTAGGAATAATAACTTCTCACCGTCATAGGAGTTCTCCTCAGTATTCTTCCAGTCAATAGTAGTATCCAATCCGACTATGTCATTGTTATTGACCTCATGCATATTCTTCTTGGTAATCTTTGATGCCGGAACACGGAACGCCAACTCTACCTTTGGCTTATCCATACCATCCATTATTGGCTTAAAGAAGAACGGCAGCTTGTTGTTGATTGGGACCACCTTATCTGTAAACATCTTCTTAGCATCGGCACCTGTCTTTGACAAAATACCTAATCGAGAATCCTTTGCTAGCGTTGCAAGATTTACACACTCTGAGGATGACATGAACGAGAAACCAGAACGTCTTATCTTGAGGTATATCATCCCGAAGCATCTTGGGTCCGCCTTGCAGGCCTCCCAAAATAAAAAGAAAATTCTATTCGCTTCTCGGAAGTCAGGATACCCAACGTCTATGCTTGACCATTGCAGGTACATATAATGAGACCCTGTGATATAACAAGGTTTACCGTTATTCATGAACCAAAAACCTTGCTCACGATAATCGAACTCATCCTCTATATAGTCAACCCATTTATTTTTAAACTCGTTTGGCTTTTCATTCCATTGGAAGATTGAGTTTATCTTCTCAAGTTCTCTAGGTATCGGAACACGCTCCCAATGTTGCTCTGCTTTTGAGTCGCTCCTTTTGCGGCAGTTCTCTGGCGCAGGAGGAAGGGCTATGTTCACCCCTGAGATATTTATAATTTCGCCTATCTGACCGTTCTTTGATATGACGACAATGTCATACTGCTCATTGTAGCCGTATAGCCAAGAGCGTACTCTGTTTTTATTAGTAATCGCATTCGAAGGAATTAAATCCTTCACGACATAATAAAGTTTATTTTGATCGTCTTTCTGCAAAGCCTTGTTTTGAGTCTACTTTACTAATACCTCTCTCTATATAATCAAGAGATTCTTTCTCGGATTCTATTCTACTAAGTATTTCAAATGCGTCAAATATTGCCAATTTCTTGGATGCTGCTGCATTCTTTAACTTATCTGCCGATATATCGCCTTCCTCATGGGTTACAATACTTTCCTCTGCAACCTTTATCAATTCCTCTATGGCTTTATATCCAGAGTTTATTATTTTAAGCTTTAGCTCTCTGTTGCTCATACCGGATTAAGTTTCATTGTCACAAAATGGTCATACATCCTATATAGCTTTTCACCATCAATTTCAAATTCGTACTCACCGTTAGGGGCAAAGCACACGGTATCTCCTTCGTTGACACCTTTACTTCTTAGATATTCATTAGGGTACTTCATTATACCCATCAAAGGCTCTAATGTGAATGGCTTTACTATGTAGCTTTTCTCAGCAGGGACAGGCTTCACGAAACAATACCTATCATATGCATTCCACTTGCCATCACTCTTATATAAAAAAAACTGCTCATCATCAATAAAGAACAGGTCTTCCTTAAAAAAGCTTTTACCACTTTTGCGTCTTCCCTTGATGTCATTGTAGAACTTAAAGACATTGTGGTGGACGATTAAGGTGTCTCCTGGTCTTATTGGACCGCTGTAATCTATAGGTGTCTCTATAACCTCAGCATAACGATTTGAGAACTTTGATTCCTCCTCAGAGGTATTAACAATGAACTCAACACCAGCTATACTTTTTGTGTTGTTATATCGACTCCCATTTACAGGCTTTACTATAAACTGAGTCGGTGATTTCATTAAAAATCTATATTAAATTCGATTGAAATTGGAATAGTATCATTAAACTCTTTCCACAGGACCACTTCCTGCTTCTTATTTACTATGTAGATTCGAATAGATCCAGATTGGTCTCTTCTTATAAGATGAATCTCATTAGTGTCGCCTAAGACTTTCTGCCCGACAACATAATGCATTGCGTTCTTATAATCAGCACCTATCGATATCTTCCTTACATCCATTATCCTACCTTGTTAACTGTCAATATTACTGATGGTATAGCAGGGATTCCAACTATAGGAGCTGCATCATAATGCAATTCTCCATTCATATTATTTGCATACCATCCTATTTGACAAAAAGATGATATTGTTTGAATGTCTACAAAGAAATTCCATGCAGCGACAGATAAATCCCCATTATTTTGAAGGGTTACTGCTGTTGTTGAGTTCGGAATTTCAAGACCATCTTTTACAAAGTAAATCCAAAATAAAGTTGCTCCTGCTCCACCTGTTTTTCTCAATTGCGCTGAGAATTGGATATTATAAATACCTGGGCTATTAAACGTTATTATAGTAGGATCTCCTAATCCGTCATTTATAATTGATACCCCAAAAGATAAATCAGTAGAGTTAAACTTCATTAGTTCTTTGGTAAGTCCAAGTGTAGTTTGCGTTGTTGTATCATAAAACGATCCATATTCAGATATTAAATATCCTGGACTTGTCCATGTTGCTGGGAGTCCTGCCCCTTGACTTACAAGAACATCACCTAAGCTTCCAACACCCCCATTTGTTTTAAGCGCTTGACTTAGTTCTATCTCTTGACTACCATCATCAATATATATATAAGTTCCGTTAAATGCTGTATTATAATCACCAATATAGTAACTACTACTTGCAAAATCAATCAATAATCCTGATGCTGTAAATCCATTGTTTCCTATTACGAAGAAGTCACCAGAGAAGCATTGAATGCCTTGCATTATAACATCGTCTGTAGTTACCTCTAAGCTTTTAGATGTAAGCTTGTGAGTTCCTAAATCCACATCACCTATAGCTCCAGTATAAGGTACATAGGTTGTGGCTGCTGTGGCTACAGGCAAGTAAGAAGTATTATCAACTGAACCGTCAGCCATAAGAAATTCAGTACCTAACCCACCTACTTTTATAAATGCTGCGGCTGTAATGTCATTAACTCCTAAATCAACATTATACAATGCTCCTGTGTATGGAACATATGCAGTTGATCCAGGGAGTGATAATAAACTTCCTATGGTGAAATTCTTAGTGCTGTTCATGTCATTGACATCGGTGCCAATGAGCATATCACCAAGAGCCGGTGACGTAGTAGAGTATGTACTTATCTTTGCCATTATTTATGTTTTTTTAGTAACCTCCCCTGTTTGTAAATTTATAACAGAGTCTTGTCCATATTTTATAATTAACATTTTTTCATAATCAGAGAACTCTTGACGCATAGCATTTATTTGGCCTAGGATTCCTTGCTTATTTAATTCTAATTCTCCTAATGCCATCTTTGCTTTAGCAAATTCCGAATTCATTGCTTGAATTTTATCAAGCTCTTCTTGTAAAACGTAATTCTTTTCCATTTGATTTAATTTGAATTTCTTTTAATTGAACTGCCAAAATAATAACCGAATATTGAAATTACAATACCCTCTGTGATCCCGATAAGATGAATCCATACCTCTTTGTTATCATCTGGTATTGTAAGATAAACTATTGCATAAATCATAAAACAAAATGACGCTAACCCTACCACGCCTGTAAGATAGAATAAAATATCAAATTTATGAATTTTTGCTATTTCTATCTCTCTATTTCTTGCTGATTCTCTATCTTTAACCATCAGCTCTTCCATTTGCAATAATTCTTTTGATAGCATTTCTTTATCTTCTGGGCTTAAATCATCAGATAAATTTATGAGATTCTTTACAATCCCTAAAGTACCATTACTTGGAAGTACATCTCCTATAGTTTGAAGTATTTTTGGAGCTTTTTCTGCAAGAAATTTCCCTACTTTTGTATCTCTAAATTTTTTTCTTGGTTTCATTTTAGTGTGCTTTTTCCATTCTTTCAACAAGATTGAGAAGTTTTTTCATCATTGAAGTGTTATTCTCAATTACATGGTTATTTGACGCTACTGTTTCTAAAAGTTTTGATCTATCTTCAGATAAGTATTCTTCAAGTTTTTTCTCAAGTTCTTGTATCCTGTTCTCATTTTTCTTATGCCATACAAAAAATTGTTTCCCCATAAAGTAAATCAAGGCAATCATTAGAATGGCAAAAATGCCAAGTACCCCATAATTTGCTAAAGTATTTAAGTATGATGGGATTGTTTCAGATTGAAGAAAAAGTACGTTCATGGTTCTTATATTTTATATTCAATAATGGGGAGATATTTTACCCACCAACAATCAATATTGGTATTCTCATATATCTGATGCAAAGGTAATACCCATTGTCCATTTGATTCTAATATTGGTGTAAATTTTTTATACTCATCATAACATTTATTTGATAGGTAGTTTTTTTCATCCTCATCAAGTACCCCAACAAGCATCTCATAGTTCTATTAGTGTAAAGTTTATTTTTTGATTTGGTTTAAATATTTTGATAGCTTCGAACCATCTTGAATCAGGAACAACCATACAACCTGCTGACCATTGGTCTACAATTGAACCTAAACCTCCCCTATGGAAGTTGATACCATACCAACCTTTGGTCTTAATTGTCTTATCAATAGTGGCGTTTTTATTCCCATCTCGGTATATTTCAACCGCTCCTGTTTGCATAAAGTAAGGCGCACCAAGCCAAAGAGATTTCCAATTTGCAGAAGTTGTAAAGGTATGAGATCCTATAACCTGCTGTTCAGCTGCAACCGCTGTGCCTGTAATACCTCCAACAGTAACAGGATTCTGAATCCAATAATTGCCAGCTTTAGTGCTGCAAGGCATAACCATGTCAGCTATTCTATCATTGAATCGAATAACATAATCTGAATACTTATTATCAAATGTTTGCGACATTCTAATCCACACAAAGTCGTTAACAGGCTTCACCCACCCTCTGTCGTTACATTCAGCATCGATAAGCTGTTTAGTTGCTGCTAAACTAAGCGGACCAATTATGCCATCGATAGCACCTGAGTAATAGCCTTTGTCTTTGAGTATCTGTTGAAATGCTTTCATTCTTTTAGTAAGGTAATGGTGGCGCAGGTTTAGGTACATATTCTATCAAAGGTAAATCTTTTACCCACATAAATTCAGGATTCACACAAAAATCCATTTCTTCTGTGCTGATTATCCAGTTTTCCTCCAAGTCTTGGATAGGGTTAAAATAGCTGTCTTCATCGTAAAGCTGACCTATTAAGCTATCTTTTTGCGATTCTGTTAAAAGTCCTACGTATGTCATACTTGTCTGCTTAAAGTTGTTTGAAAATTCTGTACGGCTGTGTAAAAATCTGCTGCTTCTGTATCTGTTAGACCGTCTCCGATTGTGGCGAAAGCAAATTGTTTGTTAGAATAAAGACCTGAATTAGGGCCTCCTGAATTTATAGTTGAAATATATGCATTTGCATTAGGTCTTACAGTTGCTGAATTAGTTGCACTTATAGCAATTGCATTATTTTTATATCCTTTATTACTTGTTCCAATTCTATTAGCAACATACATACCTAATGAATTAGGGTCTGCATTTTGAATTGCAAAATTACTTGAATTTACGCCATAATATGTATTATTTGATTGGTCTAATCTTCTAATAGATAATATTAAATAATTAGAGCCTGATTGACATCCTAAATCAGCATCAACTTGACTTTGATTTAATCTTGAATAAACTGAAATATGTCCATTATCATTTACTGAATATCCTGTGTTTGGGTTAAACCTAGTATCAGCATAACCATTTGTGCCATTTCCTTGTATGCCATTTGCATCGTGTGTCCATCCACCAAAAAACACTAAACGATATGCTGCATCTGAATCTTGAGGGTCTTTCAAATTCCACTTATGAGTACTTGCAGTACCACCAACAAACGGGTAAACCGCTTTCATCTTAGTCCAAATACTTGCAGCTTTAAGGTTTATTACTAAGTTATTGATAGCACTTTGTTGAGTAGGGTCTGTTATGCCTGCTGCTGTAATGAATGCCTGCGCATCAGGGTCTAAAGCTGGGGCACTTGATTTTGCTTTAATATAGACTCCCATTATTAAACAGCATATTGAGCTAACCAAATATTTACCATATCTGGAATGTCGGCATCATCCCATGTGTCTACGTATGGCATATCCTCAGCACGTACTCCAAAAGAAGCCGTATCAGTTGTTAAAAGTACATCAACTCCTAACAGCTTGTCAATAGCTTTGTCCGAAATGGTGTTTAGGTTAATTTCTACTATAGGGTCAGTAATTTCGACTTGAAATTGTGGAAACTTATAAGTTGGCATTTTATTATTTTTTTATGTTATGAAAGTGTTGTGCCTGTTACTGTGAATGTGCGACAAGGCATCGCTCTGTATGATGTAGATGTATTTGTTTTTATTCTTGTGTTTGTATGTCCATTCCAAGCATTTCTAAAAATAAGTGCGTTACTTGTTGTAGCAGGGTCTGTTGTTGCAGACCAAAAACTTACGCCACTTAAACTCTGATTTATTGGTGTATAATCATATGGCAAAATTGTAGAATAATTTATTATAGACATTAACTCTTGCATATTCGGTAATCTCCAACCACTTGTAAATGTTCCTATACTAAAAAGTAAAGAATTATCAATTGCATCATTCCATGAAATATCGGTGTAAGTACCTCTTATTCTATACCAACCCAAAACCGTACTACCATTAAAAGTCGACCAATCAATAACTATATCATTTGCATAAACTTGACCGCCTAATTCATCCGTAAATCTGTCAGTTGTGCCAAATACATTATTTTCAGCAAGTGTAAAAAAATCAACATTTCTACCCTCTTGTAAATCTCCATCGTCACCCGTACGATAAGACGTTGTCTGTCCTGTTTTCATTAGTGTTGCAGTGCTTATGCTTGAGCCACCTCCACCTGATGCTGTTGCTTTTATATATGTAGTATTCATAACTATGCTTTTGTTATATTAAGATTTACAACCGCTGCTGTATCAACAGTAACAGTTATTTTGCTACCTACTAAAATTGTATTTGTCAAAGTATAAGGTACACCATCATCATCAATAGTTGTAACAGGTGTATTTAAAATATTAGTTACACTATTTATTTTCAAGTCGTACGGTGCATAAAAATCAACTGTCAATGCATCAACAAGCTCAACTGTATAAAGGAACTCAGTTGCTAACTCGTCAATAGCACTTTGAACATTTGTAGCTGTTAACCCTGAAACAGTATTATTATAGGGTATCATTGAAGCTGATGGCGCTCCTCCTCCTGATATAGACATAGTTGTTGTTGTTAATGTTGTTGTCATTTTGTTATATTTTACCAAAGAGCCAATATATCAGTTGCTGATGTTGAATCCGCACCATAAGTGTCCCAAAGCTTTAATACTTGTATTGGCATAAATCCATAAGCATTTTTAAATGTAACGATATCATTTCCTGCTGTTGTAACTACAATATCACCTGCCACACCAACATACAGAATAGCTCCTGTATTCTGACCACCTGCCATTGGGCTTGATTGGTAAATAACATAGGTATTAGCAGCTAAAAATATGTCAGCATTAAGCTTTACTCTATCTGTTGCACCTGTAACTGCTGCTTCTGTAACCGTA
>Ga0208644_1000074_pt1 | contig 59737 bp, 46 predicted proteins | sample VirMetDEL_Nov_18_FD_184517 | JGI IMG/M metagenome (GOLD analysis project Ga0208644, IMG submission 184517) | Aqueous microbial communities from the Delaware River and Bay under freshwater to marine salinity gradient to study organic matter... | ecosystem: Environmental > Aquatic > Marine >...
GTTCCAGTTGATTCTATTTTAAACTTATCTGCCTCTCCAACTTCCCTTAATATTTCAATAAGTTTTGGACCTTCTGGGTATCTTAGTTTAACTTCTCTGTCGTCTATAGTGGAGTAAGCCACACGAGAGCCGCCTAGTGGATACCCTTGAAGTTTATCAGACATTGATGCTCTAATGCCTTTGTCCGTATTCTTAACAACATTGAAGTTCTCAAAAGATTCTGAACCTAGTTTCTTCACATCTTCTGGGTCAACCTTTATTCTATCATAAGGTTGTTGAACCATCCAGCCGTCTTCTTTGAGAGCGGTTTCTATTTCATTATCAATGTCTTCCCAATAATCTAAAAGGTAAGACTTAACTTGGTCGGCAATCTCATACCCAAAGTTGTCAGGGTCATGAGTTACACCCTCAATGTAGGCCACAACCTCAACTACCAGCCTTGTATCGCTGCCGAACCTTCGTTCTTGGACACTAGCACTCCAGCTATAATCAACTTGATGGTCGTAGTGATCGGAGTCGTTGTATGTGTTTTCCGCTACATCTCTTACGGCTCCCATTGCTGCCTGACGGCGAAGAGCATTAATCATCTCTTCTTTACTGTATTCTTCTTCGCTTCCAACATTTGGGGCACCAATAAACTTATAGACTGGATAGTCAAACATAACTTTGATGCTATAAACTACCTCTGGAGATTCATTCCATTCATCCCACTCAACCTCAAAATCAAACTCAACATTCTCATCATCAAGATAATCATATTTAGCCTCATTCATTGCTTCAGTAGCAGCATCAAGCATAGGTCCTATCTGAGCGGTATCCGTATAATCTACATCATCCTCTTCGCTCATTTTAGCGGGTCGAGGGTCGTCTTGCTCGTACTCTTCTTTTCCAAGGAGAGCATTAAACATCTTGTAGGTTGGTGTATCAGTATATGACCCACCTCGCATTACGAACTTAGATAGGTCTACCTTCTCCTTGAAAAGTGGGTGCCCTTGTTGGACTTTGCGAGCCCAAGCAGACACAGTGCTCAAAAAGCCTGGTACCTTCTTGCCATATACTCTTGTCTCTGGTGCTAGAACTGCTAGAGGAGCACCCTCTTCAGCAAGCTTAATACTATCAAATCTGCGGAGACGAACACGGGCTCTTGGTGTAATGCCCTCAACACCTCGGTCTCTATCAGCAAACAATTCTGTGTCATTGATGTGCTCCTGAGCATAAGGCACATCTTCGCCGTCAATCAAATAAGCAATCGCTCCTGCTCGGTTCGCATCAGCAAGAGCACATCTAAAATAATCTGAACCTTCTGAATGACAAGACCTAATATCCGCTTCGCTGAAGTCAGACATTCTTGCTACGTCTAGTGGGTGCTGTGTGATAACAATAGCATCCTGGGCTTCTAAGATTTCTGGGTTGCCTAGGAAGTCAGCCTGGAACTTGTTCCACCACTTTTGTGTAGCAGCAGATAACTCTCTGCCGATGGTCTTTCCTAGTTTTGTTTTTCTTTCTTGTTTCCCTCGTTGTGTCTCAATCTCTTTGGTTGCGACACCATTTTTAAGGTCAACCTTGATGCCCTTGGCTGCGAGCGGCTCAACAATCATCTCGTAGAACTCTTTGACCTGCTCGTTCTCTTTCGAGACCATAGGAATGATTACTCGTTCGTTTTCGCCGAACAATGGTCGCAACTCTGATGCAGACAGACCAGCAGCAGCATCAGCAAGATAGTCATAAACTTCACTACTAATCTCATTAAGTTGGCGGAAGGGCTCAGAGGTATCTGGAGTAGTCGAACTTATAATCTCTTCTCTAATAAGAGAAGTCAAGACATTTCTGATATTTTTACTTTCTTTTAGCTTCATACCGAATTTAGAAAATAGTGATTTAATTTTCTCTAAAGAGTCCTCATCAGTAACAAACTTTTTCTTGTCGCTAACGATTGTATTATATGCTTCCTTCATTGCTTCCAAATATTTCTTGGAAGGTCTTTTGCCGCCAGGACGAAGACGAGAACGAAGGGCAAACTTTAGACTTGGCATAGCAGTCAAACGATAGTTGTTAAGCCCAGCAAGTTCTTCGTAGTTTTTCAATATCTCCATCTGAACTTCTTCAGGAGTGTATTGGCTTCGAATCATCTCAAAAAGGTAATTGTCTGCTGTATAATCTGGAATTGTACCATCATACATCTTGTCTAAAATATCCCTGTAATAACTCATAGGGACATTTTTACCATTTAGGGCATCAGCAACAAGTCTTCTATTCAAATCAAGTTCGCCATTTTCTAATCTGGCGACTTTGTTGAATATCTCCTCTGTAACATTAGGGCTCAACAAAACTTCTCTTGCCCTGCGAGCCCTCCTGTTATCTCCACCCCGATATCTTCCAAGTGTATCACTGGGCTCCACCGCAGCATACTGGGCTGCCTCGGTATTCAAAAGACCAACAGGAACATTGGGGCTAGCCAAAACAGCAGCAACCTCGTCGCCGTCAAAGGGAATGACTAAATTACCAAAGTATATTTTCTTTAGGAAGTCTTCTGGGGCATTAGGATTTAGAAGTATAGAGCGATAAACCTCTGGGTCTTGCTCTTTCTTTAGAGCATTTTCAATCATCTCTTTAGACATACCAGGATGCTTAAACAAGAGTTCTAATATCCTGCTTTTCATTAATGGACTCTCGTCTCCTTTTTTCTCAACCCAGTCCAGAATATCCTTAATCATTTCAGGGGTAAGCGGATTGCTTTGGTCCGCTACCATATAATCTAGGGCATCAAATATATCACTCTTGCTGAACTCGGGAGCAAATTGTGGGTCGGCACCTGGAGCCACCTTAGGCTTGTCGCTCAAAAGTATCTTGAGGGCTGCCGCTTTTTTATCCATAGGAACACCTGGCTCTCTAAGGAGTCTGTATAGAGTGGACTCTCTGAAGCGGTATTCTTTATTAGGAATTGTTGTTACGTGATCTAGGGCACCCCTGTGTGTAAAGAATCCTTGTTGTCTTTCTGCCTTGTGGATAATGCCTTTGCCTTCAGCATCAATAACAGCATCATAACCAAGGGCTCGTAGAATGCCGTTAGACAAAAGAGTAATCTTTTTATCAGTTGCTATTTCTAGGGCTTTAGCGGCAGCCTGAACATAATCGTATAGTTTTTCTGACTCTGTGTCTCCGCCATATTCTCGCTGGGAAACCTTAGACAAAGTTTCAACGTGCTTGGGATCTTCTAGCCATTCTTGGGGAGAAACAAAACCATGGGCGAAATCTTTATTTTGAGCCATCATCTGTTTAGGTGGCGAATCTGAACCTGGAGGACCAGAAGGCATATTATAGATTGGGAAGGTATCTTGGGCAAATGCTGGATATTTTCTAGCAATCGCAGCATTCATTTCTTCTCGTGAAGGAACGCCGCCTGTCTTGCCATCATCACCAAGCCACAGAACCTTAGCACCGTCCTTGACTTTCATTAGGTGTCCATATTTTCTGCCTGATGCGAAAATCTCGTTTCTCTTGGCTCCATCAATTGTATTTTGGTTGAAGTGCCAGCCGTAGATGCCAGCAGGCGTATTGAATTTTGTTCCTGGATTGATGCCTACCTTATTAACGTCAGAAAAAGTCAAAAGGAAATCTGGGTTTCCGATTGCAGAAACAATCATATCTTTTCTTGGATGTTGAGTAATCATCAACTCTTCATCTATCAACTGATCAATAATAGACTTCATTTCATTTCAACCCTATCTGAAGCAAACTTTTCGAGGACAAATGGAAAGAAAGCGTGGAAAACCAAAACAACGGAACAGACAGCAAGAGTTGCTGAGTATGTCAAGGCGTGCACAAGGTGTTGCCTATATGTCATATTCTGTTCTCTAAGGTGTTTGGTCAAAAACTCTTTCATACAAATATCCTAAAACTTGTTTTTGTCCTGCCATTCGTGTGATACGCTATCCTCTGAGATAGGTCCACCCTTAGCCCAAGTGTAGCAAGTGCGAGCAGAGTGGCACTTGAAGTGGTGCATCCAGCAATATCCGAGTTCACCATCTTTGTCGGAAGTGTCACCAGGCATACAGTCTTTCATTCTTGGGGAGATGTCGAAAGCGATACAGTTGCCACACAAAGACTTCTTGGCTGCCTCTTCTGTTGTATCCCAGTGCCCTGCTAGGTCTTTCCAGTAGTCACCTGGTTCATCAACATTTAGAGGTCCGTATTTAATGTGATCTGCTTTGATAGCAGCATCACGATTCTTTGTATTGAGTTCTAGGTCTTGAGTTGCTGGTGGGCAAATATAATCTTTTGCAACCTTCAGCATTATGTTCATCTCTCTTTGTAGGAACCTTCTCCACTCGGTCATTAGTTCTAACATTTTTTAACCCTCGTGCTTCTCTATTTCTACCACAAGTTTGCCATTGCCTTTAATCACTCGGTGGTACATATATTTAGGTATTTTATATTCCTTTTTACCTTCCAAAAGAACTGGGAGTTGGTTGTCGAGTTGAAGTTTCCAGCCGTTGGATTCTAAAACCCTGACTGTGCGGTCTTCTCTATCGAGGTGCCAAATGAGTTCTTCGGAGTCAGTATCTTCACTAAACTCACGGATTATAATATTGTTTTTGACTTTTGTTTCCCTGAATGGGAACATATTACCAGAATCTACCTGGAACATTCTTGCCAAAGTCCTTGTGGGCTCGACAAGCCCAGTATCCTGCTGTTAGTTTTCTGTTTGGCTTCTTGGCTTTGTCGGCACAGTTATGTCGAGAAGCAAATGACTTTCTGGCTTCTGCACTATTCCAGTTGCCCTTTAGACCGCCCTTAGAATCGCCGTAAGTAATAGTTCTTATGTTGCCAGTCTTAGGATCCTTGACATATACTTTATACTTCTTCCCGCCACCAGAGTTTTTCATTGGCTTGTTGAGAGGACCCTTTTTCTTTTTCTCTTCATACAATGCTGGAGAAGCCTCAACATACATTGGGAAATCCAAAGGAACATCTTGACCTTCTTCTTCGTGCCAAGCCCATTCACCTAGGTCTGGATTTTCATTGATGAACTCTTGCTCTTCTTCTGAGAAATCGTACTTGCCTTCTTTGTTGAGCTTCTTGGCTTCTTCGATAAGTTCAAAGTAAGCGTCGGAACCAAGTCGATAAATACATTCAGTTATTGGGAGGTTGTTGTCAATGTGGTGCTGCATACCCTCTGAGATGTAATCACCATCTCTGTGCTGCATTACTTTCTTCATTTTCTTCAAAAGATCTTTGACATCTTTCTCTGTTATGCCACTTTCAACCTCTTTAGCAGACTTTACCAAAGGATCAAGACCAGCCGCACCGCCTTCATCACTGAGCGTGTCTAGGATAGCTTTCTCTACTTTGGGTTGGATTTCTTTGTTGATCTCTTCTAAGATGATCTTTCTTAGTTGTGACTTTGTTATTTTCATTTGTTTTTCATTCTCCCCGTCAACTTATCAAAATAAGGTGTGCGTACATTCCTTCTAGCAGATAAGTAGCGGTCTATAATTGGCTTTAGTAAAGACTTTTCTGAGAATCTTTTTGGTAATTCTTCTCTGCCTAGTTCATCAAACATCGCTGTAAGATGCTTCATAATTACTGCCTCTTTCATTTCAACTTCTTTCATGTTGATTGACTGCTTCTCAGATAGAGCTTCCACCTCTTCTTTAATAATTTCCTGCAAATGGGACTTTGTTATTTTCATCCTTTTTTGCCTGCCTTTGATTTCTTGCCGTAGTTGCCTCTTTCTCCACACGCCGCTGGCGTGGGTCGGCACTTCGGATATTTTGCTCGTTTTTCGCCACTGGAACGACCACAGGCTTTACAGGTTTTTCTGCCTGTCTTCTTATCTTTGCGGCAGGTATTGCAATCTACCCAGCCACCCTTCTTGCCTTTGGCTCCCTTTCTCTTGAACCAGTCCCCAAGGTTTGTTTCGGAAGATGGCTTTTTGGTTAGTTTTCTTTTCTTCTTCTTTTTCTTCTTTTCAACTAGCTCATCTACTTTTTCCTGGATTACGTCCTGGAGGGAGTCAAGATCTAAGCTTTCTTTTTTGCTGTTGCCCCAGTTCTTAGCGCCGACCTTGCGACACTTCACGAGAGCGCCAGAAGCGTAAGCAGAAGGCCATACCTTATAACGTGACTTTACCTTGTGGTAGCACGCATCACGCTTTGCTTTTCTCTTTTTGCGGCGGGACTTCTTCTTGGACTTCCGCTTTGCCGAAGCCTTCTTTTTAGATTTGCTTTTCTTTTTCTCGTCGAGAATAGCTTCTTTTAAAGCCTCTCGAACTTGAGAAAGAGTGATTTTCATTCTGAGCCCTCATGCCATCAACGCAATCTTGAATAAATAGGCATCAGAATCAATAAAAGGCGCAGCTTCTTTTCGTTGCTGAAAAACTTCCCTGGGCATCTCTCCAATATCTTTGTACCCTGAAGTGTCCATCAGGCGCACTTCGATATCATAAGCTAACAAAGCTTTGACAAGTCGCATGGCTTTTTTGTGGGCATCAGCATCCAGCCCAAGCAGTACTGGAGTATCGTTCCTTACGATCTTCATAAAGAGCTTGCTGTCTTCCCGAAGTGTTGAGCCGAGCAGTGGAATACTGTTCTCACCAGCAACGATTGCGTCAAAGACGCCCTCAACTAGAGTAACCTCTCGTTCCCAGTCAATCAGCAGTTCATTGAAGATAATGTCTTTGTTCCCTGGTCCGTTCATATACGGAGGCCAGACATTGTGATCAAATGTACGGGAAGTAAAAAAGTTACAGTAACCTTCTTCATCAAATGATGGCAGGATGAGTCTGTTCTTGTAGTCCCCGCTTCCGCAGTAGCCGATCTTCCAGTAGAGAATATCTTTATCTGTTACCCCACGTTTGCGGAGGTAGTTGAAGACCATCCGTGATGATGGCGGGTGAGATCGTCCAGTAAGCGTTTGAAACTCATTTGGAAGGTCGATTCGCTGCGGATTTTCGATTTCCTTAGCGAATAGGTTGTCTAGGTCGCCTAGCTCAATATCGGCGTCAAAATCTTTCCATCTATTGATGTGACTTATGTCGCCCCAACGTCTGACAAGACGTCGTAAGTTTTTTGTTCTCCAATCGCAAGCCCAGCACTTGGCTGCATTCTTTTCGAAGTTCACTGACAGCTTAGGCTTGTGGTGCCCGCAGCAGCGGGAAGGATAGAGATATTCCTTCCCCTGCTTGTACGGACGACCTAAGACCTCGTCAAGGATCTTCTTCTTTTTGGCTGAAGCTGGATCGTTGAACAATTAGTACCCTAGTTCTTGGAGTTGCCTAATCGTATTATCCACATCATCTGGATTATGTTTAATAGCGATGCCACCACCCGCTCGGAACTCGTTGACGTATTTGTCACGGTCATCAATCAGAAGTCCTTGAACTCCGTTGCGATTTCCGTAGGGTTCCTTGGTATCTGAAAGGTTGACTTTTTCTACTGGAAGTCCTAACTCTCGCTCAACCCAGATTCGTTTGCCAACCTTTGAACCCTCTTCCATAGGTGCCGACAAGATCTCAACCCCTGGAATGTCTTTGATGTAGTTCCAAAGCTTTTTGCCACCACGTTCCCAGCCGAGGTTTGCCCACAACTCTACATCGTTCTCAACGAGACGATACATAAAGTCTCTCGTTCGATAGTTTCTTTTTAGGCTGCCCTCCATATCGGAGCGAGCAATGTGCCAGCGGTTGATCTCTACATCCCAGCCGCCAATCTCTTTAGCCGTTGATCGGGCAAGCTTGTGGTCTGGATGAGCGATATCATCTCGCAGTTCTTGGAAGCGCTGGTTCATATACTTGAGGACACCTTCCTCAAAGTTGACAAGCACGCCATCCATATCGCAGTAAAGTTGGTATTTCATAGGAACACCTCCCTTCACCACTATAATAGCATATGTTAATGTTAGGTCAAGTGTTTTACTTTTTCTTTTTGGAGATCTTTGTGTCTCCGCACATTTCGCCAGCCTCTTTCTTTGTTAGGCTTGGCTTTCCTTTGAACTTCTTACGAGACTTGCCAGCCTGAGCACACGCCCAGCGTCTTTGCTTTTCGCTGTAAACTTCGGACATTAGTTCCCGAACAGCTTCTCTGACTTGGCTCATTGTGACACGCATATAGTAAATAGTTTGTTAATCTACTAAAACGATCTTCTCCGTGAGGAACCCTTTGTTATCTTTGTTCTTTAGGAGGAACTCACCTGCTCTTGCAATGACGATGGCATCTGCTCTGTCGTCAGTTCCTTTTTTATAGTTCCGTCCGCCACGAGCCATCTCATATGTGAAAGCAGTCTTCTCTTTTTCAATGACTGCCTCGATGACCATTTTCTTTCTTTGTGGTCCTTTAGTTCCCCGAGGGAAAGACAAGCCGTAAAGTGAGCGAGCATTGTTCACATTGATGTATGTTGGCTCTGATTCGAAACTCTCATAACAGATCCACGAAACAATGCCATTGAACTTAGCTAGTTTCATAATGGTGTCGGCTCTGGATCTCCCAGGGATAAACTTCTTCAAAGCAGTTTCGATGAAGATGTTCTCTATTTTATATTCGTTCCTTATTTGCCAGAGTTCTGCGCCAATCATCTCTGCCTTGGCAAACAGTGTGTCAGCTTTGGAGATGTCCCAATGTGTGCTGAGAACCAGATTACCATCGTCAATAACTGCCACGCCGACAACGGCTGTGGAAATATCTAATCCTAAAATCATACTTTAGTCTATTACAGATCGAGCTTAAGTTTAAATGTATACTCGTCAATCTCTTTCTTCATAACAGGGTTGGCTAACTTAGCAACGCCGATGAGATTCTTGTCATCATCAAAAATACCAATCTCTGTTATGAATGTCTGCTTTGAGAAATCTTCCTCAAAGTCGCAATACTGGCTTTGGATTGTGTTCTTGATAATCAACTGTCTTGGTTCCACATATCCGCTACTGCCTGTGATTGTTAGGTCTCTCCAACTTCCGTTGGATGAACTGAGCCAGGTTGGATTCAATGAGTTGTTTAGCTCGCCTGGTTGGGCTGTAGCAAACATTGTCATTGTTGGTATTTTTTGTGTTCCCTTGAAAGTGATAGTCCCAACACTTGCAGTGGCAAAGCCACCGCTCCCTGTAGCCTCATAGGCTCCAAAGTAGGTCCACCTTGAGGTGACCTCTGTACCAGTGCCCTCGTAATCGTCGTAGTTGTTCGCAATAGTGACGGAAGAGGTTAGAAGAATAAACCCTTCGTTGTAAAGAACAACCCCAACAGTTGAGCCGCTCGTGGCTCCCATAGTAGAGACTAGTTCTCCATTCTGTCGAAGATCTTTTGCTTCGTCCATCAAAGAGCCAGTATAGTAAAACTTAAGGCTTACTGAACCTTTCTCTATTCCTGAGTCGAAGAAGACTGATGGTATCTCAAACATATTGACAGCAGCTTCATCATACACATCGTCATACTTGTAGCTATTACTGATGTAGCGATAGTAGTTCATTGTATTCTTGAGTGATACAAGCTTCTTTCTGTTGGTGATGTAGGCATCTTTTGCTGCATCAGAGCCATTAGGAAACGGATTTGTTGTTGCTCCAAAGTACTGTCGATATATTGAAGCGGTCAAAGGATAAGATCCAGTTATGGTAGAGCCATAATCAAGCGCTTCGTAAGCTTCTGTGGTTACGTTTGGAAACGACAACCAATAGCCGTCCTTTGTTATAAAAGGATATATAAGTTCTTGTGTTGTACCATCACGGTCAACGTTTATTTCATATAAACTTATAGATCCCGTGGGAATGTTTACTCCCATATGTCGATCATTGTTGACATATGCAGAGCCGCTGTACATTAGAAATTCATATTCAGGATGAGCAATCATCCTGTTAATGAAAATATCATCTCTGCCAAACTTGTGGAGGTATGACATGCAGCCTCCTTTTAGTAATCTAGTCTGACCCTAAGAGTGTACTCGTCAGCAGGAGTCTTCTTTAGAGGCTCACTTAGCTTACCGACAGCAAGAAGCTCGTTATTAGCTCCATACAATCCAACTGTTGTAATGTAGGAAACTGGATCGTCTGTGCTTACATCTTTGACACGGATCTGACTTGAGCTAAGATATGTTGGGTTACTGCTATAGTTGAACTCATTAGATCCAGCACGACAGAAGTAGATTGTTGAGTTAAGCTCTGTAGTGTTGTTGAAATCAATGTCATTGACACGGTGACGAATAGCATCAGCAGAAGCACTGATAGCGCCAGATACCATTAGTTGAATCGCTGTCTGACCTGCACTATCTAGTTCTGAGTCTGATGCCTCTGTTGTTACCGCAGCATCAAAAACAGATGCAGTCAACACAGCAATACCAGCCTGATAGAAGACTAGGCCCAGAGCAAGATCTGATGTAGTTGGTGTACCAGTTGTACTTCCATAAAGAATATTATATTCACCGACAGGTGAGTTCACAAGAGCGTTTGTTGCATTAGCGTCCTGTAGAGTTAGTCTTGCTGCTGTTGTTTGTGGAACAGCATATGTTGAATCTACATTGAGGCTAAGAGTAAATCCGCCAGCAGAGACTTTTTGTATTTCATCTTTTGTCAAAAGTCTTGCAAAGTTAACGAAGTATACTTGACCCATCTTGTTTGTTGGTGATAAGGCGAAGGAACCGCTGGCATCAAACTTGTTGATGTTACCATCTGAGTCATAGCCGCAAAGCATCTGAGCCATTTCATTGTAGATATCTTGTTTTTGGTTCTGCTGAGTAACACCGTCAAGGCTTGCAGCAGCCATATTAGCTGCATCCATACCAAGTGTCAAATCCATAATATGGTTTGCAGATGAACTTAGATAAGGGTAATCATAAACAGACTGGAACATACCGTGTGAGTAGTTCTTTACGTTTGTTGGCTCTGGTGGAGTACTAGTGTCGTTATATGTTCCAGATAGAATAGTACCAGTTAGAGGAATAGCCTCATGAAGTTTGGTCATGTTCTGTAGAACATTCTCACTCAATAGTGTTTTAAAACTTGTTGCCATTTTTTATTCCTTCTATTCTTTCTTCAAAAGTTGTAGAGGTATATCTGTTCTATACCCAGTAGTGAAGCCAGTGACTCTCATAACAGTGTCTAGGATACTAAAAGTACCTGTTAGACCTGAGACTGATTGACCTGTCTTTCCTAACTGGGAGAACAAGGTAGTGCTAACCTGTACATCTAGGGATGCTTTCAAGTTTACCTTCAGTCTTGGTCCTAGGCGACCTGTTGAGTCAGTTGGACCGATTACTTTTCCTGGGCTTCTTGCATCAACACCAACACCTACAATATCAGGCATAGAGAAATAATCTGGGTTTGAGTTCATTGAAAAGTAGTAACTAGCGACACTGTCGTCATCGATAAAGGTTGGTGTAGCCAATGTACCATCACCTGTGGATAGTTGCATTAGGCGATTATCAACCTCAATGATGTACTGAGTTTCCATAAGGTTTCTTTGAGTGTCGGACAAAAGACCTAGTGAAAGATCTGATGTATCGAGACCTTGGTCAAAGACTACTCTTGAAACTGCATCGGATGCTCCATCTTCTGCTGCTCGGTATCCCTGGGATGAGAAGCCTGTTCCTCCTGGAAAATCCTGGTTGATCTGTGTTGTTGTGGATGTATCTACAGAAACTCTGTAACCACCAGAGGAAAGAGTAGGTGCGCCAAAGTCACTCAAGTTATTCAACTTGATAACTGGCAAGTACAAAAGAGAGTTATCTGCATATGTCAATAGCTTGTTCTTTAGAACACTTGTATTGTTTGTAAAAGCCTCAAATATTGGAAGCTGTAGGATTCTAAGGTCTTCATAACCTGAAGATGTCAATGGAGTATAAAGAGAATAATCTATCTCGTCATCCCCGAGGGCGAACTTGGTAATCTTGAAGCTTCCATCCCCAGCAGCAAGTCTCTTTCTACCTGCGTCGGTTAGGACAGCATCTAAAATAATGTCGCCGCTATTGTCTAAAAATGCCATATCTTTTCCTCTTTACACTACTGTGGTAGTTCTTATTAAGTAGTATCCTTTTATCAAAATTGGTTTTTCTTATTCACAATCCAAAATATTTCCCTCTTCGGGAGTTATTGTTTTTTCTCTTACATTAATTTTCAAGTCAAACTTTCGACCAGTGTCACGGGATGTAAACCTAAAGACAAAGGTACCGTCTGAAACTGATTTGCCTTGCTGAGATGCAAGGTTCTTTATACCTGTCAGCACGTTGTTTTCATCTCTTTCCGTAAATGGGAAAGATTGAATCTCTGATGCGGCGATTTGTATAAATCGTGCGAACTTCTTGGTTGGCACCTTGTTGGAGGTTGGCTTGAAGTTGAATAGTTCAATCTCTGGAACATAAAGACCCTTCTCGTAAACCAATCTTACACGATATATTGGAGATGGTAAAGATGGGTTGCCGTGAGCATCCTCAACAAAACAAGTGTAGTAATAATATGTATTGACCAATAAGTCATCTAAAATGTCATATGATAACACGGTTTCTTCACGCTCATCAGGATCTGTAGATAAAGTTCGGATCTCCCCAGTTTCACTGGTAAAGAAAGAAGTATAAAGATCATTATACTCTGTTACTGATAGGTCCAAGTCTCTTGTCCTAAGGAGTTGAACTTTTTTTATTTCATCTGTGCCTTCGTTTTTGTATTCCAAATATCCATTCCTTAATCCATAGTTTTCAAACTGTCTCTGATATTCAAAGAGAGACTGTATCCTATCTTGGACGCCTGGTATATTGATTAGGGGCAAAGCATAATCACCTGTATAGTAACCTGTGTTTGGGTGGACAACAACTTTTACTTGTCGATAGTTGTTCAACAAAGGAAGGATCTGAAGGTCTGGGGCAGCAGGAGGTCTGTCCATTACTCTTACTTGTGGATAACTAATCCCAAACTCAAGACCTGGTAAGTCTTGAACACTATAGAAAGACCCATAGATTGGAACTTCAATAACTTCTACAACAGGAGTCTCTATTGTTTCTATCTCATAAAGAACTCTTGATGGCGGAAGGGTGTCAGGTTTGGCTTGGTCTGATCCTTGTGCAAACTCTGCTGGCTCCTGTCCAAACACAACCATCTCGTACTGAGTGCTAACCGATAGCCTAAACTCGCTGAGTTCATATCTGTAGTTGCTGTCATACTTTACTTGAGTGTCCACATATCTGATCTCTTTTGTCTCAAGGTTGTTTCCAAATATTATTTCTTGTACCTTTTGACCATCAGAATCAAACTTAGCCAATCTGTAGCCTAGAGCCTCGGAGTGGCTTTGGGATTGAAGATTTGACATCAAAGCTGCGTAACTTGTAGCCTCTTGTGATACGATAGACCTGGTGCCGATAGATGTTCGTTCCAGGTTTTCCATCTGTTGATCAGTAAGAAAAACTCCAGTTACTGGCTCTAGTCCATTCTTGGTAACTGTTAGACCTTGGACAACTTCTTTGTCTAGACCATAATCAAGAGCTTCATATATGTCGGAAACTTTTAGATTCCTATTTCCCATATCAAACAGTGTGGCGATGTACTCATCTTCGCTCTCACCTGTTTGGTCAGAAAAAGCATTACCAATAAAAAGATCTGTCTTGATATTGTATTCTTTGTCTTGCCCTTCGTTGAAGCTAAGAAAGTCAAGCATTGTTGTACTGGTGTTGTTATCCTGAACTAGTTGCCCGACTGGTCCTAAATCATCGGAAGCAAAAGAAGTTTCTATGTGCATTGGGAAAAATGCTTTCTTCTCATTTACTTCTTGTAATACTTCTAGATCTGTAGATGGGAATATAGTCTTCGAAACAAGATTGTCTATCTTGACTTTTTGATCGTCCGTAAGGTTACATTCTAGTTCTTTTGAGTATACTCGGAGGTAGTCTGACATACTAGTGTCGTTTAGTAGGTTTTGGTTTTGTCTTATTCTGCCGTCGAGAGTCACAGATGTGCCATACTTGTTCTGTATCAAGTTGGCAACTGATGGGTCTCCCTGCCAGCCTTGTCCAATCGCTATACCCTCGATGGTAACTTCCGCAGATGTATACAAATCGTACAAATAAAGATTAGGCTGAACTGTCTCGGTGACTGTTGAGCCACTCACTGCTTGTTCATATTGTTCGTTGAAGAGAGTATATTCTGGATCTACTTCAGATGTACCCTCGTCATTCCTAAGACCGCTGTTCAAAGCCAAGAAAGGATAGATTTCCGCCCTTGTTACAAAAGGAGTGTCCTCTGATATCTGAAGGAGTTCGTAAGTTGTTCTTTGTTCTTGTGGCACATTTGTCAATAGTGCTCTTAGTCCATCCATTCCAAACTGTTGCCTGACTGCTTCATAAACAGCCATCTTGTCCTGTAATGGCACCCGAGGATTGGTGTACAAATATTCTGCTGCATATTCATAGATATCACCCAAGTCATCCCCTACTAGTCCTGGGATTATTCCACGATTCAAAAGGTCAGTAACCCTTTGATACAAAGGACCTCGTGTATCTGATAGCCTCATTATGATTTCTAAGAAAGGTCTGGCAAGTTCCGAAAGTTCTGTAATGTTTACATTATCATATAGTGAAATAGCGGCAAGGGATTGTTTAATGGCTTCTGCTCGTCCGAACAGAACTTTATCAATTGTATTGATTCTTAGTTGCTGTAATACTTTTGGCAAACTAATAACTTGACCATCAGGACCCCTTGTAAGATACTCATTGTCTCTTATTGTTGCATCATCTTGTAAAGTAGATTTATGAGCAATAGCCCAATCATCCATCTGTTTTTGTGTTGGTAGTTTTGTGGCATTTACATTATTTTGTTCGTACCCGCCAAGTGACCAGTTGATTTTACTGCCACCTTCAATCTCTGATGCTAGCAAAGATGAATCTTCAGTTACTGGCTTACTAAACCCAGCACTAGAATAGAATCTTCTTAGCGGATCATATTTCTGAGAAGTGTCTGGTAATGATATCTGTAGTTTTCTTTTGTAAGTCATTTATTCTTCCCCGAAGTATCCTGGTCCCACTAATCCGAAAACTTCTTCTCGTGGTTCTTCTTTTTTTGGAGGATTTGGTGATGGAGTCTGAACAGGATCGCCAACACCAAGAAGAAAGTATTGATTATATATTGGCAACTCTAATGCTTCTTTACGTTCAAAGTATTTTCTTAGTTTCTCTAAGACTGGTTCTTTGTATTGGCTAAGAATATCGGAATAGTCCATTGGAGACATCATTCTAACTCGACACAACAAACTCTTTTGAGCTTTTACAGCATCCTCAACAACTTCTGGCTGTAAGAGTTGCCAACTTGGCAACTTTGTTCTATCAACAATAGATTCGTCTATCTGACCCAACTGAAAAACTTCAGAGTAAAAATCTTCATTGACAGCGAGATTTCCAAAACTGTCCAAGTATTCGATTCTAGCAATTTGTTTATAGTTCATCCAAAATGTCAAGAACTTAGCGTATATCTTCATTGGATCGTAAGTCTTGAAATAAGGAGGTTCATCGGGAGCGTTAGCAGAGAAGCTGATCAAATGTTCCTCTTCTCCAGTGTCCTGATCTGAAAGGAGTGGTCGGCAAGCATCAAAGGATATATCTTCATCGCCAAAACGCAAGCCTTGGTTTGTTGTAGATATTATTATCGCACTCTTGACTTGGTTAGGTAAATCTGAAAGGAAAGTATTTTGCAAAACAGTTAGCAAACTATCGCTTGTAATGCCTGTGATGTTTGTAAACTCTCTGAGAGAGTTGAACTCTTTATCTTCATAGTCAGTCATAAAGTCAAGTGTCTTATCTACAGTTAGTTCACCTAAGATAGCAAATGGTAGTTTGATTGGTCTATCTTCCTGCAAGTCTTTTATCAACTGCCTGTCCAGTGTTCCCTTTGATTTATTAGGATCTGTTTGGGAAATAGAATCTTCAATACTGTCTATGAAACTTATTATGCTAGGGTTTGTATTATTTTGCCCGCCAATAAGAGTTGGAATAGCCAATGGTCCATTTCTGAAGATTGAGATTGATGATCTTGTGAAGTTATCCCCTACTGTTGGGGGAACTTCGCCAGTTGAAATCTTAGGCTCTCTATACTGTGGCTTGATATCAAAACTTATCTCAACGCCGTGCTGTTCTTCAAGAGCTTTGATTACAGAGTTGTATAGTCCATTGTTTTCTGTTTGCCCTTCGTTTAGTTCGATAACAGTTGGGTTGGTTTGACGATTCTCAGCAAAGTATCTAAGATTAGCTATATCGGAGAAAAGCTGTCCGTATCGATTTAGGTCATACCTGACTACTGGGTTTGCCTGTCCACCAGCATTTGTTTGTACAATCTGTTTTCTGTCTGGGGTTCGGATGACCCTAGCAGTCATATATCCATACGATGGGTTTCTGAAGCTGCCAATAGGTGTTGCTGCTGCTTCAGCATTCTGGGTTTGGAAGTATTTTTCAAACTCTAAGTTGATTCTTTCAATAAGCTGATCGACGGAAAGCCTAGACAAGCCATCTAAGTTCCCAAGATCCGACTCTCTTGTGAAGATGAAGTCAGACCCGAGCCCAAAGTTTTCCCCTTCGGATTTAGTGGTATCAAAATAGTGTTCACCCTGAACTAGTGGGACCTTCCTCTGGCAGAAACCTCTTCTTTGCAGATTAGATTGCTGACTAACATCCAATCCTCTGCCCATAGGATCATTCGGAAATATCTCAGTCAACTTACGATAGATAAGCTGGATCCCTATATCCATTAGCTTTTCTATATCCTTGATAACCAAAGGATCAATGAGACCGTCGTTCTTTTGAAATTCTTGGCGATAGAAATCTCTAATGTTTATTCTTCCCGCTTCAAACTCAAAAGGAACAAGATCATCTAGTATTTGTTGGTATTGTGATATGGCATCTAAAAGAGCAGTTTCATATATTTGAACCCTTCCATCGAGAGTGCCCTTTATATCTGCCAATGGTACATTTAGAGTGAGTGTTGTAGGGTTGTAAAGGTTTCTACCATCATTCACTACGCCACCCTGGTAGCCTGCTGGTGTTGGAACAGAGTTGACAATATTATCAAACACTTCAGTCACTAGAGATTTTCTCTCTGTGAGGAACCTTACCATATTTCTCATAAAAATAGGAGCAGCATCATAGACAACATATTCTACACCGTAGATAATATCAGTATTCAAAACTTCATATTTATCTGGAATTTCTTTTGTTGGATCAGCTAAGGAATCTTTACCCTCAAAGAATATAGTTTTATTCTCTACACTCCTTGTGTTGTTGGGATTAAGATACACACCTTGCACTGGATTAGCTTCCCCAATGGTCTTTTCTCTAAAGGTGTAGTTTGGTCCTAGTGGCTTTTTACCACCTTCAGTCCCAAGGTCATTGATTGGCATCCTTGCGTCCTTGTCCACCATCCTTCTGATAACATTCATCCTTAAGACCCTTGAGGGGTCGGAGTTTGGATTATCCATTAGTCCTTGTTTGTTTATCAGTTGGTTTGATATATTTGGACTACGATACAAGAAAGGGAAATAACTATTTGCAATCAAGCTTGACTCTAGATCAAAGGCAAACATAAATCTATTGTTTTCATCACTGTCTTTAGTAACCCACAAATCACTAAAGAAGTTGTCTCTTTTTACTACCTTGTTTATCTCTGGCTTATCGTCCAAGATTGATCGAGACAATCTTCCGTATACTCTATCAAACATACTGTTGACACGCTCAATGGTAACATTTTGAGGGTTCAAATCAATTCGCTGAAATAGAGAAGCCTCAGGTGCCTCAATGGTTGTAGTATCGAGATAATCTCCATTTGGTAGTTGCTTACCAATACCTCTGTAAGGATTTTCTGGAGCTATTCTAGGCCATACTGTTCTCTCGCCGATAACTGTTGCTGTACGAGAAAAGCTCATTCCAGTTACGAGGGATATTTGTGGCAAGTTGAACTCTTGACCTGGTTCTACAAATTTAGAGTCATATATGAACATATAAAAGGTAAGCTGCTCTAAATCTTCCTCAGGAAGCTCAAAAACAACTGGTTCTAAATAAACTCTTTGCAAGTTTTGCGTACTAACACGAGACACAAGCCTTATGAACACCTCACTCCAGTCAGTATTCTGATCAGCAAGCTGAGCCTCTGGATATCCAACAATAGTTGCAGGGTCGGTACTTGTGACAGACCTTCTTATAATATCACCATTCTGATCTCTGACAGTTTCCAGAAGGGGAAGATCATAATATATTGTTCCGTCCAAAACATCTTCAGACGAGAATCGATTTAAGAACTTTTGTGGTATTATTGACCTTTCGGTAGAATAAGGTGAGAAAGGCTGTGATTCACTAAGAACAAAAGAGTCGGTCTCAAGATCTCGTCTTAGAAACTCAACATATTTATTTGCTGGGTTTTGTCTTCTAAATTGTAGTGAACTCTTTTCGTTTATAAGATACTCATTACTTCTTTGAGTAACATAATCAATAAGTTGAGATGATTGCTTATTATATGAAGCAACGATTCTGATTCTTAGGTCTTCAAGATCTTTATCCATGTCTTCGACTTTGGATACCGCCTGAGTAAAAGAAGCATTAACGATGCCAAGCTTTCTGCTTTCTTCTCCACTTCGACTCACCTCCAAGGTGATTGATCCAAAATCTAAACTTTTTATTGACCTTAATAACATTTCTTATCCTACACTATTGGTGAGTGTCCTGCTGATGACTGCACGACTTTACAAATGTTCCCTGGATTTCTATCGATATTCCTCTTGTAAATCGATGAATTTGTTGGCATCTGAACGCCAGGGACCTCTTGATCTAGCAGAACTTCAAAATAATACTCAACATATGTATCATCTAGTACAGGGAAATTGTTCAGTATTTGCTGATCAGATCCTTCTAGAGTGTTAGATAAAACTGTTGGATCAATCTGATCTCTTAGGTTTTCCGCATTTGATGATTGATCATTGATAAACCCTAGAGCCTGCATCTGCCCTTTTTCATCAACCTTGAATACTTCGAGATCTAAGTTGCCATTCACACTGAAGACTGTGTTTAGTTCTAACATATCAAGTATGATATTTTGATTTTCCTCAAGTGTATATGCAGTCGCATCTTCGTTTTGGTGAAGCTGGTATGTCAAGTCCAGTGAAGCACTAGCAACTGGTAGGGTGTTATTTGCTCGATACTCTACTACATCGTTAAGTTTAGCATCACTATTATTAGTTACTGTGATGTCCCAAGAAGGAGCAAAATCTGAAAAGGTGCTATTCTTCCCTAAGAACCTGTTGTAAGTTGCACAATACTCTTCTTGTTGATCAAAATAGTTTTTATAGTTTGCACTCGATAGAGAGATCATTGACTTCTGTGTTGTGCGAAACTTAGTTATTGGTCGAGACCTTGGAGTACTCTCCTTGATTCTATCAACTATTTGATTTTGAGTTTCCGTCAATCCGCCACGGTCACCATCGTACAAGATGTTTGTATCGTAAAAAGCGTAGTAGGAAGGAGAGAACTTACCCTCAGATAGAAGCTGTCTCCCATACGGAGTTAGCTCGATTTGAATGACTTCCTGCTTTTGATCGAAGAACTTAACCATAATCTAAATATCACCCAATAAGGTTTTAGAAGCCTTCTCTGTTGTCAATACCTGGAAGTCCGCCAACACCTACACCACCAGGCAATCGTTGTTGTACTTCTTCCTGGAGTCTGTCAGCAACAGCTTCTGCTTCTGTATTCTCTCTGTCCAACTCTGGGCGGAAGCCGATCTTGGTGTTTATCTTCCCGAGTTCAATGAGTGAACAATAGTCATAAGGCCAGTTGTAAGTTGGGTCTTCCAAGCGATGCTTGTAGATGTATATGTTTTTAGAGAACTCATCACGATCTCTGAGGATCTGTGCTGTCTGCTCTTCTGACAAGCCCTGACCGATCAATACCTGTCGATAAGCATCGTAAGTAAATGCTGCATCGCCCTCAACCTCTTCTACGATCATCTGAGAGTAATCACCGATGCCTCGCTCCTTGACCTTGAAGACAAGCCACTTGATGTCTGGGAAGAGACCAAGCTTATCAGGGAACTTAGCAACATCTAAAAGATCATAACGTGGGTGACCGCTTCTTTGGGCTCCCAAGTTTAGTTGCTGTTTTAGGACCTCTGGGAACCTTGTTACTTCTTCCTCTACATTGTCACCTGGCATATAGTGATCTACTGCTGCTAGGCTTGTGGAGAACTTAGTTGATAGGTCTGGCATAATGCCCTGCCAGATGTCGGCAAGATCTTGTCTTGTAAGATTTACTTTATGTTCCATCAAATAGACGACTGGAGTTTCTGCCATTGATTCGCCAGAAAGAATGGAGTCATAATCATCGCCACCAAATGGATTGATCAAGTCAGGTATGTTTGGATACCCACGAGGAACCATTCCCAACAACTTAGATGAAAGTGATGGTGGCAAGGAGAACTTAGTGAACTGCTTTCTGAACTGTTTGATCTTTGGACCAAGCTTGTCAGCAGGAGCCTGGAGTGTTATGAGTCTTGGCTTTTGCTCCTTGTCAATGTAGAACGGAAGTGCAAGGATTGCTTCGGACATAGACTTTTCATTGTCTTCCGCAAGTTCGCCGATTCGCTTAGCTTTTGTTGGGTCAAAGCCGCTGCGGATAATCTCATCGGGATCAAAGCCAACCAAGTCAGCCAAAGACCTAACGGTTCTGTTTGCATCCTTGACAAACTTTGGAATCTTGCTTACATACTTGTATGCGACCTCTGTATCTGAAACAGGGGCTGATCCGATTGCCACGTAGTCATATTCTTCACCCTCTCCGTTTGGAATATCTTTGATATAGAGATATGTTCCCTGGTTATTGTTTGGCATCACGCCGTACTGGTGCCACATACCCTGTGTTTCTTGGGTGTATTCACCTGGCGTTACTGAAGAGGAGAACTCATAAATATCTATTGGGTTATCTCTATTTGGGAAGTCCAGAGTTGGGCATTCCCATTTTGGCATAATCACCCACTTGTTTGGATCAAATGATTTATATGTTCCGCCACCATCGATTGGGAACTCGTTACCAATAGTAATGGAAGCGTCGATATCCATTCGGTTTTGCCAAGCACGGTTCCAGCCGTAGTCTGGGCTTGCTGTTGTGGTTACATCGTTTCCATCCCTATCCACAAAGGAGCCAGATGTTACGTCGTAGTAGCTGCCGCTTTCATTAAGGAAGCTGACAAATACTTCACCACGGTCGTTGTTAATAATCTCATCGAGATTGTATTCAGTCTTATCACCGATTGGAATGAATGTGATTCGAGCTACTGAAGGACCGTAATAGTGTGGTGGAGTAAATGGAGCAAACTCACCACGGCTCTTAGGCCAGTCAGAACCTGATGGTAGTTGATCTGGCGTCAAGGAACTCCAAGCAACTGAACCTGTAGCTGTTGGAATACCGAAAGCGTAAGGATTGCTATAGAAGTTGAAGTCTTCTGTTTTGAGAAGACCAATCTCCATCATATATGCTGATCTATTCTCTACAGTGACAGTTCTTACAGGATCATCTGTTTCACCGCCAGCTTTTGGAGGGGAGCCAAACTGAGATACAAACTTGGTCAAGTAGCCGTTTGATCCATATTTGTTTTCCTTCTTTTTGAGGAAGAACTTAGGAACGTTAGCCAAGAAGTTGGATACTGCCTTCTTATACAAAGAATCGTCCAAACTCTTGTTACTTATGGACCCGCTAGCATCCAAAGCCAATAAACTGTTGATGTCAGATAGTACGGTTGGGTTTTCAAAGCCAAGCTTCAAAGCTTCAGCAGGGTCTAGAATAGCTTCAAATGGTAGTCTATCAGCCCAGAAGAACTTGTTTGCGTCGGTGGTTGCCCACTCAGCATTCATAACATTTCTTCTTCCACCTGCTGGGATACTGCCTTCAGAAGTTAGTGAAGTCAATGTACCGCTCAAACAACCTGTTAGAGGATCTGATGAACTTACTGGAACAACTTCAAATTGTGTGTCGTTTCTACCAGATCTTCTGATTGGGTAATCAACAGCGACACCAGACTTGATTGTGTTGTACATAATCCCTGGGGAGTAAAATGGTCTCAAGACTGATCGCCAGGAAGCAGTGTTTGCAGAGTCGGCACCAGTTATGACAGCGTTTGGACCATAGGATGAACTAAACAAAGCTGCCAAGTCCAAAGTTCTATCTACTGGATAGAAACCATTGTATGGCAAAAGTTTGACGACAGCTTCTGAGTTGATCTCAAAGTGCCTTGGGTACTTGTTGAAGATGTAGTTTCTGTCACCTTCGTTTGTTGGCATAAAGTCTTCTAGGAACTCAATGTCGTCAGTTTGTGAGAATCTTTCATAGAAGAATGGGTTTGTGCCATCGAAGTTATTATTGTTTGCTCCCGTAATTTCAAGGGAAGCTGAAATAATAGAGAACAAAGATCCTTGCTGTTCATATTCAGCAATGTGCTCACTGACTCTAAACTCTGGAATGATTGTGTGATCTTTGGCTGCAAGTCTGATGTCTTTTGCAAACTCTTCGTATGTGTTATAGAAAGGATACTGAGCAGTTGCTAGTGCTCCCTTATTTGTTCCATCAACATAGCGACGCTCGATGCCAGCAGTCCAAGCTGGTCGTGTATATGCAGAACCTGGAGAGCGAGGCTCAGGGCGCTCACCGCCAGGACGAGTGGTTGCATCTACGCCACCAGCAAAAGCGACCTGTGTTACGTCGCCACTTGTAATAGCAGTTCCAGTTATCGCTGTGCCATTGATAGCGGTACCAGCAACGTCAGCAACGATTGTCATAGTATCACTGACAGCGCCAGGATCTTGGGCAGTCACGTCGATCTCGGAGTTGAGCTTGCACAAAGTTACTGAGTTGTACACTGCATTGATAACTTCGTTTGTTGTGGACACCCCAAGGACGCCGATCTTATAGTTTGTAGCATCAACTCTCAAAAGAGCGGAGTCTGGAGCGAGTGTCTGATCAAACGTAAAGGTGACCGTAAAGACCCCTGTGCTTATGACAATAGTTTGGGCGTCCAAAATACTTGGTGTGGTTTCTACGGCAGTCAAAGATGCCTGAGCAGCAACTGCTGGGACTGGTATGTCAGCGACAGTAGTAACTGGGACATTGTAAACATACTGAGCAGAGTTGACACTAGATGTTTGATATGAACCTGTTCCGTCTGTGTATGTTGAGTTTGTTATCCCATCATTCACTGTTCCGTAGTGTGTCATCATCAACTCGCCACAAGGCATTGTTGCTGCATCCGCCAACAAAACAGGAGCAGATGCTGTGAGAATAGTGGACAATGATTCTACAGAGTCAGCGTACATATAAGAATCCATAGGCCAGATTGATGCTGATCCTGGTCCTGTAGCTAGCTGGAAGGCTGGATCAAGATCATTGTACGGAGTCTGTTCGGAAGCCTGGACAACATAACCCTGAGAAGTTGTGAATGGAGCTTCAATCCTTGGAAGCTGTCGAACATAAGTTGACTGATTTAGTGGATTGAGAAGATCACTATAATCTGTAAAAGCGCTTACGTCATAACTTGATACACTGGAGTCGTTCTTCCAGAAATCATTTGCAAATGAAAGTCTTGCTCTAGATCCTGACAGATATGTGTAGATCTCTTTTGGATAGATTGTCTCAGAGTATGAGAATACTTTTATTAAGTCTGTTCCGCTAATTGAGCGAGACGCTTCTGGTACAAACTGTTCTCTCAAGATTTCATATGGTCTCTTGATTGTTCCGTAGGAGAACTTGGTCTTCCCTTGGATGAGTCTGTTTAGCTCTCTGTTAGCAAAACCCATCAAGTCGTTGCCGTAGCTGTACTTAAGGCTGACGGTTGTCATCTCGTTGGATGTTTTAGATGGGGTTCCCAAAGGTGTTCTAATCTGGTGGACCAGTGGCTTGTATCTTGAAGTTACTGGTGGCTCTCTGAGAGACACTGAGTAATAGTAGTTTGATACGTTGCCCTTCCTGTCGGTTACCTGGCGGGCTCTGGTTGCGAATGTTCCACGGCTGCCATCAGCGAATGAACGCTCAGCAATGCCTGTACCTGCTTGATTTCCCTCAACTATTTGAGGAAGAAGTTCGTATGTGTTGTTCTTGGTATAGAACTTAGCATATGGATTTTCAGAGTTGCTGATCTGCTTCCAAGGCACGAAGTCACGGTTGTTGCCCCACTTGAACTGACTCTGTAGAGACAAGTTAGCCTCAGTGGCAGAATCAAATGTAGCTTCTGTGACAGGATTTTGGGAAGCAAAAGAAATGTTTTCAGGATATCTTGAACGTAAAGAGATATACTCATCATATACTGTAGAGTTATCAGCGCCAGACAAGTAGGATGTCCACTGTGCTCTGTCGGCAGCAGGAACAGGACGTGTAACGAGAGCATTATCAAAAATACTGGCTGTCACAACTGTCAATGCTGGGAAGGTTTCGCCGATCCTCAACTGCTTCACGCCGTTTCGCTGAACCTTGTGAACAGATGGGATGGTTGTACTTCCGCTTTCATAGCCACCAAAGTCAGAATGGTTTTTCAAATCTTCGTTGTGAGGAAGACGAACAACAATGTTTCTGAATGGTAGCGCATTGTTTGGAGAGAACTGATCCGAGTTAACATCTCTGAACTGTTGTTTAGAATCTTCTTTGGATCCAGGAGCAGAGAACCTGTCCACAATGATAGTTTCGTTTGTTCTTCTCGAAGCTACTTGTCTTGGAGCAGGGTAATCTGCGGAACCTGTTAGACCAGCACTACGACGAGCAGGTGTTGTTATGAAAGCACTTGGTGCAGTGTAGTTGTAGTTTTCATTTGTGAAAACAAAGTCCATGTTTGTCTGGGACCTGTCATTACCCTGCACAACTTCATAATATTTTGAGTAGTTACCAACTTCTCTTACACCTTGATCATCCGTGTGACCAGAAGTTACGGTCTTGATGTTTTGGATGTTTACCGGCGATTTCGAAGCCAAGCCTCTTAGGTATTGACCTTTAGGAGTATTTTCGACGGTAAGAGTTGTTATTGAACCAGTGCCCGAGGTGATTGATAAACTATATTCCTCGGCTCTATCTGTTGTTCTAAATGGTGCAATGTGCCTTGCTTGGATACCACCTACCCAGCGCTCTGTGAAGGGACCCTGCATTGGCACACTGTGACGGTAAGGATGTACCGAATCTTCGTGGATATTTGTAAGACTGATACCTGTAAGACCGTCGGCAATAAGTGAGGCATTGTAACCAGTTGTGACACTGGAACTCAACGCTGTGAATGGAGTTACAAGGTTGCCCTTGTAGTTTACGCCATCCTTTGTGGCACGGAAAGCAATCTTCCTCTTTTCGTTTGGTACGAACTCGTCACTGCAATCTTCTAGAGATTCGAATCTATCAAAAGTTAGATCCCTAAGTCTTCTCTTTTTGCTGAGGTCTTGGTTGGTGCCACCATAATATGGAGGAAGGATCTTGGCTGACAAACATACGACAGAGTTAAAGTTATGATCTGTGTTTGCTGGGTCGTTGCTTCCAACATCTCTTGAGAGAGCGTTTAAGACAGCGTTTCTTGTTACTAGGACTCCGCCTGTTGCTTCAAGAGGTGAGACGTTTCTCTCTGCACGGGTTCTCCACCAAGTACAGTTTTCATCTTCACGTCCTGAAACAGGGTGGTGATTCTTGCCCCAACCAACAGCATCCAAACAGACGCTGCCTCTGGTTGCACCTAGGATTCCGCCGCCACCGCCTGGGTGTCTGTCTCTGAGTATAGAGACCTTATGCCTGATCTTTGGTCGCTCAAGTACGTGATTTTCCACAACTTTGCGGACATCACTAGCGTGGCGAGCAGATTCTGGGAAGAACTCCTCAATAACTTGGTTCATTGAAGTGTCTAGCCACTTATAGTAGTCAACGTACTTCTCTAGGTCAGGGATATCATTCTTTACTTTTCTAAAGAATATTTCTCTTACTTTTTCCATTCGCTTGTAGTCTAAGCGATACTTGTTTACTGGCTCACCGATTAAGTTATTGAAGTCTTCAATACTAGCAAAGAGTTCTAGCATCCTGTTTGAGATGCTTCGATACATACTTCTTTCTACAGCAAAGTAGAAAGTCTCTGGTCGTGTGTAGATTCCAAAGGTGTTCTCGTCAGCACTAAGAGCCTTGACCATCTCTTCGCCGCCAACATACTCAGGAACCTGAAGTTTGTCAACATAAACGTAAGCTTTTCTTACGGGAGTGAAGTTGGCACTGAAGAAGTCACCACGACCTGTGTGTTGTCGTAAGTTAAAGTTACTGAATGTGCTCCCTTGGTATTCGGCAGGATAATCGCCAGCGGCTGAACCTGAGGAGAAGTCAGAGACTGTAAATCTACCAGAAGCGTCACTGCCTGTGATGTTTGCAAAATCCCAGTTGAGAGCTAATGTTTGAATCTCTGGAATATAAACTCCAGGATTGTTTGCTTGGAATGAATACGCATTTTGAGATGGTCGGAGGCGACCGTAAGTATCTGTTTCCTTAGCTTGTAGATCTAAAGTACCTGTTGGAAGGTAGTCAGACCAGAATCGGATACTTGATGCTCGAACATCAGTGTTGTTGACCACACTGCCAGTGAAGTTTGTTCTGTGAGCGCCAGCGTAGATTCTCTTGTTTGATTTTACAATCGCAGAACCGTCGTTATAAGAAACAGGTGCGGAAGCCAAAAAGCTGTTTCGCTTTATCCCAGTATCGTAGTTGACGCCGTATAGTTCTAGTGTATATCCGTCTGATGCTACAGAAGCGCCATTGATGCCATCATTGAATGGGTACTTCTTGGGACGCAAAGAAAGTGTCAAGTTCCACTTTTGGTTATCATATACATCGTTGAATATCGAACTTGTTAGAAGTGTTGTACCAGCACGATCCTGTACGAGGAAGTAACCATCACGGACAAGATAATCAGGCTGATAGACTTTTGCATACTCGCCTGGAGACCTTATAAGGAAAATCTGAAGACCATGGTCATTGCCAGCAGTTTCCCAAGTTAAGTCAGTTGATGTCTGGTCTGTATCTAGTGGTGTGTGGAAACCCATAATAGAAGATGTCAAAACTCTTGGCATATCGTATGGCAAAAGTTGAGGATTGTCTTTATTTGGGAAGACTACTTCACCCTGCAATGAAAAAGCAAACTCTTCAATATCAGAGGAGCCAGTTATGAAACCTCTTGAGTTAGCGTTTCCAGACTCTGGATACTGATAAACAGTTGCTTCGTCGTCAGCTTGTTGTAGCAGACCTGTGAAGTCAGCAAACTTCTTAGTACTTGTTGTGGAAAGATAGTTGCTCTTGATCTCAAAGTCTGAGTTGTCTGGATATGTGTTTAGAGCTATAATCTCTTCACTTACACCTAAACACCTAATGAAGTTTCTTATTGATTTTTCTGTGCCCTTGGACTTGAGAATAAAGGCAAGGTTGTTGTAGATGTTCTTATAGATCGAGTTCTTAACTTCAACAAGCCTGTTGTCAAAGTTTATCTGCTCGTCTCTTTGTAAAAACTGCTGCAATGTTCCAGCGTTTTGGAAGAACTCTGGCATCTCAAGACCCATAGACTCGACAAGTCTGTCATTGTATGGGTATTCATTTATTGAAGAGTCTAAGCTGCCGCTAATGTATTTTACGTGTTTTAGGCTCTTGAGTGCTGTGAGTTGATTATAAAGAGTATCAAAATAGCTTGCAATGATCTGTGTTACGTTCGCAAGCTCATTAGCACCCTGTTCCTCAGTCTCGATAATCCAGTTAGGGAAGTGATTCAATAATCTTGCATTATTATTGTAGTCGTAGTTACTACCAGACAAAATGTATCTAGAGCGAGTGGTGCTATAAACTGGATTAGTTGTTCTGACGATTGGGTCGCCGATCTCAACAACTGACTCTAAGTTGAGTGAGTTAATGGCTGAGCCTGTGTCCCTACTCCTTGTTGAATCGTACCCTACAAACAAACCGTTGGACAGACGCCCTGAGTAATCTAAACAAACTTGATCGATGCTATCTGTTTGTGTGATGCCCTCATTAAACTTAAGATATACACCTAGAGAGACGTTAGCATCATATGAATCGGTTCCACCACCAACATTGTCAAACCAGTATCTGCCGATCTGCTCGTCGTTTCGATTTGCCTTCCAAAACCTGAACTCGTCAACGGAGCCAGAAAGTTTACCGTAGCCCTGAGCCGCACCTGGAAGCCCTGAGACATCAGTTCTTAGAGCGCCGATGTTACCGATCATTGAGCCAGTTACGAGGCCTATGTCACCGACTGCGCCACCAATACCTGTTTCTACGCAAGTTCCGTTGACGAAAAAGTCGATTGTTGGGGAGGACCCAGAAGTATTGAAGACAAAGGAGAAGTTTCTGAATGTTCCGTCAGAAATAGTCTGACCACCAGCAGACGGTACCTGAACGTTTGTGAAGCCATTTGAGCCTGACTTCATAGTAACATAGAATCGGTCTTCAGATCCTGATACAAGTTCTATTCTTAGCCGACCATAATCTGCTGCTGTTGTAGCAGACCCGTTCCAAAGATCGAAAACTACTTGTCTTTCGGATTCAGTAGAAGAGTCAATCAAGTCATTTTTACGAAGGAAGAACTCTACTGTGTTTCCATAAGTTCCACCGAACTCCAGGTTTGAAGTTCTATTTTTTGCTTCGTTGTAAATAGATCCTGAGTGTGGTCCGCCCTTGATCTGAATATATTCTGCGGAGGCAGAGTAATAACCTGAAGGGTTGGTGGTTATTGCTCCATAGTCTGAACCTAGTGTCACAAAACCAGTTGAGGTTGGGTATATGTCTTCTAAAACATATTTCTCTAGTGGATTTATCTTATTGTAAAATTCTACCCTTTCAAGATTTGATCCGTCATAGGGATAGTAGTTTGCAATGTAATCAAAAGCATTTCTATAATACTCTTCCGCTGAGCCAAATCTTACAAAGTTCTCAGGGTCTGAATAATCTACAGGGGGAAGAAAATAATCACGCTTTTCTACCGCTTGTTGAAGGTGTTCGGCGGACTCTATTCCGTCTCCAAGAGAATCTGGAGAACCAAGCTTTAAGAATTTTCCAACAGTAACGATTTGTTTGTTATTGTCAAATAGTTTTTTTACGCTCATTTATCTTCTTCTTTTATCTTGAACTTGAACACCTCAGGTTGTTCTTTGTACTTACCCTGTAAATAGTATGCAAATGTAATTCCATATGCATACCCTGGCTCTAAACAGGAAGTATCAAGTTCAAAATAACTGCCGCTCACATCATAAGACAATCTACTAAAGTTATTATTAGCACTTCCAGTGCCGTATGGGATAACTTCTAGGTTGTCAACAACACGATGTATTCGGAAGTAAGAATCTTCTACAATGCTTGGCATTGTTTCAGCAGTAGCAACTGTATAAATGTTGGGCTGCCAGTTTTTCTTTCTAGCAAAAACTCTAATAGTTGGCTTCTGCCCTTGAGTATAAGAGTCTTCAAGATTTGTCACTGAGGTGATGTATTCTTCTGAATAGAGATTGTCAGAAGTATCTATCTGTCTTGGTTCATAAGAGCCTGTATAGAAGTTTATTCTTGCTGCCCCTGATCCTGTGTGCCAGACATCAAAGGTAGGATCGAATGAACTGGTTGAAGCGAACGAAGCTGTATAAATACCTGTTACAGCAACGCCATTCTCAACTAACCTCTTAGCCTTAACACTTGTGACTGATGTTCCATTTTTATCAACAACTGACAAAGCATTGCCTGCTGGCGTTGTGCTTCCAGAATAAATCTCAACAGATAAGCTATGATTGTCAAGACCTGGGATTTCTTTTAGTTGTCCCCTCACGACGTTGTAAAGGAATAAGGTGTTCAAGTTATCTTCTGAACTTGCGATGCTACTGCTAAGAGTAAAGTTACCTCGGTTATCTCGTCTTGTAGAGTCCCACCTTGCCTCAAGAGTTGGTCTATAGTGAAAGTATTCACTTGTTCTTGAGAAGAACCTCTTAGTATAAAATGAGTTAGAGCTAGATACTGCTGTGTCTTGGAACTTGATCAAGAAACCATAGTTCTGATCTGTTCCGTCAACCCACCTTGTTACTGGATCTGTAACATCAAGTGATAAGTTCTCAAGACCTGTATCGAAGTAGAATGTTTTTTGTGTTGCCCCAGCAGCAAGGTAGTCGCCACCTGCCTTAGTCCAGTCATTTCCTGAACTTTTCTTAATCCAGTTGGAAACGCCTAGGTCTGTGTAGTTTTCCATATCCAAGCCACGACCTTCGGTCCAGGCTCCTGCTAGAGAATAAACATCAAGTGTATAATCTAAAGGAGTGCTGTCACCGTGTGGAGCATTATAAAGATTCAAGTGAAACTTTATCTGACTTACATCAGATGGCAAGTCGCCAGATGCCATATCAGAAATGATATCTGAGACTGGGAACTGAATGAGGATCCTGCTCTGTTCGGCAGCATTAGCGTTTGCTTCTGTTTCTCCTGCCGAAAGTTCATCATTTGTTTGTCCGTGAATGACAAAAGCTTCTAGAATATCAGAAGCACCCATATTAGACCCAGTGCCTCTTGTCAAGAGATTATCTTTAAAAGCGTTTGTGATAGTGTTATCTTTTGAAGCGTAGTATTTCTTTATGCCCATTTTAGATCACAGCCCCCGCAATATCAGTGTCTGGAAGCAATACTTCAACAGCAGCATCTTCGGGGACAATCAAAAATCTTCCATCATCAGAAAGATTTGAATCGATATCAAACACGTAGTTGCTGTAAAGACCACCGAACTTATTTACTAGTTCTACCTCAGTTGTGTCAACAACTCCAGGCACTTCGTTTAATAGCTTGTATATCTCAGAGATATAAATAGCTTCACCAATATTGAACTTGATGTTGATGTATTCGTCTTTTAGTTTTTGTACACAGGCTTCCAAAAGCTCGTACCTATTGACATCTAGTTCAGGAAGAACTTTGAAGCGTATTCCTATATTTATCACTTTACCGTTCAGCACATCTATAGTATCGTTGATCATTCTGTATTTGTTTAGCCAAACAGCAGTATTCTCTCTCAAGGACTGATTTGGTTCTGTAAGGTCGCCATTTGCATTTTCTGACAAAAGGTAAACATTGAGGTTTCTCTTGAGGGAGTCTACATCTCTGACGACATTTGCTCGCTTGACTTTACCGAACTTAGATGGCATCCTATAAATAAGATTGATATAATCTACTCTAGTGACCGCACGGTTCTGAGATGCGAAAGTTCCAAAAGCTCGCTCTCTAACTTCTTCTGCTGTTGGGACAGAAGTGTCACCAAGGATTGGATCCTCATTGACAACCTCTATAGATGAGATAACGTTAACAACTTCTCCTGGATCTAGGGTTGTTTGATCCCTAAAAGAAAACAGGGGAGATATCACCTCGCTTAAGCCGTTCACAGAAAGATTGATAGTATCCGATGTGTTGGCGGTATACTCAATGGTTAGAGTTGTGTTTGTTGGGACAACACCAAACTTATCAGTACTGATTAGATTTGTTGGATCAAAAGTCTGATCTGTAATATAAGTTCTTCCGCTAACATCAAGAATGACATCAGAAGGATCGGCGACTACATCAGTAGTGATATTTTCCTCTGAGCCGTATCCAAACTGAACAAAGGTGTCGCCCTCTACTGTGAACTCTGTAATAAATCTTCTTGGCACAGGGCGCAGCTTCATTATGAATGGTACAACCTGGCGATCGTCAGAAGTATTTTGGAACTCTTGCACAATAACATCCTGTGTCAAGTAGTCAACCTGATAGTATTCATTTCCTTGGCTGTCTTTTATTGACAAGACTTCTGAGATATTATCATCGTCAACTCTCAATCTTAGGAATCTTTGATAATCATCTACGGTTACTGTTTGTTGCCTTCTTTGCCCAGAAATGACTTGACCAAAAGCCTTGATAGCAAAATAAGTTGGGTTACCAGTCGAGTCATCTACACGAGCGACAGTCACCTGGTTGTTGGGATCTGTAAAGTCAACGTTCTCAGCAAGAGTGAAAACAGCGCCGCCATTTGATGATACAAGACTACCTCGCTGAAGAATTGGGAAATAGTCTAGATCAGGACCTCTAGAGTTGACATCTGCGGGAACAATAATGTAAAAAGCAGCTTGTCCTGAGGATGTCGCTGCGCCTGGTGTTTTATATCCGAGAGTGTTTGACAGACGATTTACACTATCATATGTTATAGCACTGTCAAGAAAACTTTCGTTAGCTTGGAAATCAGCATAGAATGAAAGCTGATCGCCGACATATGCCACCATATCCAACATCATAGCACCGAAAGATGCTTCACTGAAATCTTTGAAAGTTGTTGGATAATATCTCTGAGCGTAGTTCTCTAAGTCGTTCTTTATGGACTCGAAATCTCTACTGGTATAGTTTATTGGTCTTTTAGCCATTTATAGATCCTCGTCCATTAAGTAGTTATGGTTGACGTTATTATTAGCTCGTCATCTTGATCTAGTGGCAAGATGTTATACTTTATTACTGTTCTTACCTCGTTGAATGAAATATTTGGATCTTCATCTGATGTTATAAAGTCTATAGCCACGAGGTTTATCATTGGCATATATGTTTGGGTTTGCTCTGTAATCCTATGGACCAACTCGTCCAAAACTTCACCACTTACATTTTCAAACAAAAAACCGTATAACCCAACACCGAAGTCAGGAATCATTATTCTTTCACCTGGCATAGTGAGGATCAAGTTCTTGAAGTTTTGCTTTATTGTCTCCCCAAGAGTCCTGTTTAGACGGTACGGTCCATCAATCACATCATAGGAGAGTGGTAGCTTTGGGGATATGCCTTGTCTTTTTGTCATAGTCTAAGTATGTTTTCTAATTCATTTTTTTCTTGTAACAGGTCTTGTCTAAATATTATCGATACATAAGCAGAAGTGACTGCTCTTGTGATTCTCAGTATAATATTCTCAACACTGGAGTGGTTAAATCCTGATCTATCGTCAAAATCATTTGAAATATAGTTTTCAAAAAACTGACTATATGCATTTTGTAGCAATGGTACATCCTCTTCGCTGAGAGAAAACCAGCTAAGTCTAGATAAAAGAACCTGCTCAAGTGGAGCAACAGACCCATCAAGAACTGCTGTGACAAAATCTGTCAATATTTCATAATCATATGTCTCTGGACGTAATCTATTGATCTGAGAAACGATATTATTTTTTTGTCTGAAGCCTTCTGGTGTTGTTTCATCAATACCAGGTAAACGATCAAGCTGTGCAGCAATAACCTCTAAATTATTACTGATCCTCTGTTGATAAATTGATTGAATATATTGCAAGTGTTGTTCAAAAGTTTCTGCGTCTATACCTGTCTGGATGGATAATACTCTCAACCTAGTACTGACCTCTGAAGTAGAGTAAAAAGTTCTATCGATAAAAATCCCCTGAGACCTGGAGACGGTAGTGTATGGGAATCCAATATGCCTAGAGGAGTATTTTGTTATCTCCTGTTCGGCTATTGATGATAGTATTGCGTCGTCTGCATTGGCGATTTCGACTAAGCTTCGCATATGCCCAGACTTGAAGTTTCTCACAATATTTATCAGGCTATCATAGGTTATCAAGTATTGACCGATCATAAATCCGATTGGGAAATAATAAGCACCATAATAGAAACCCTCTTCAGTTGGTTCACCATCCTGATCGAGGAGTACGTTTGTTACAAAGTTTTGTACTCTTTCTATTTGTTGTTGTCCCGTAATTCCATAAATATCATAAGTCTGATCGTTTGTCACAGTCTGAAATCCTTCTAAGATCCTCTCATAGAAAGTCTTTATTAGACCCTGATAACGATTTCTTGTTGTAGACCTAGAGTACGGGGAGGTATTCAGAGAACTGTACACACTATCAGAAACACTATCTAACATTGAAGAGTAAACTTTTTCTACCAAGCTTTTGATATATTCCTTTGGTGTTCTTGTGTTTAGTTCTTCAAGTCTGTTATCAGGGTTATCAACATATACTCTCTTTAGGACGTCAGAGTATTCAAACATAATGTTTGACAAACCTCTAGAGTCTAAGTCGTCATATACCTTTCTAAACAAGTAATCAACAACTAGTTTTTTTGTTCCGAAACTATTCCAGTGAGGATATGCAGAAGCCATCGAAACTGTGTTCATAAAGAACCTTTGCAATCGAGCCTGGATCGACAGGACTATAGCATTGGCAATAGCAACCTCTTTGTTTGTGACACAGTTTTCATCATTAGGCTGATATAGTGGTCGATTTGTTCCTCTAAGATACTGTTTCATCCTTGATTTACCCTGATCATTTGCGAATGAAAAATCGATTTGCTGGTCAATATATTGTGTAGGGTTGGAAACAGATAGCGACTCTGATTCTACATTAGGAACGTTGACACCGCCACCACCGACAATCGGGAAGCGATATAAAAAACCAAACATAGCATTGTCAATTATCTGAGATATGAGTGCGTCATTCCTAGATGGCATTATAATCTGTCGTCGAGGTCCTTCTGTTATTTGACCGCCCAAGAGTGATGGTCCAATACTTGTTGCCATCTTGTAATAATCAACAGACTGCTGATTTGGTTCGACATCTCCTGGTGATGGGGTATATTGGGCTATTACTTTTCTCTCTTTTGTTCCGTCGGGATTCTTAACGATCCTGGTTATCTGAACACCATCATTATTTAGGTTTTCAATTGACATCGATGTTTTTGCGTTGCTGGTCTGATCATCATCGATCCACTGATCAGGTTGAAAAGATTTCTGAGATGCTTTCAAATATGCATTCAAAGTATCGTACAGCGTATCCCACCTTGTTGTTTGTGCGCCTTCTTCATTAGGGTTTGGAACTGGAACATCTGCAAGCGATGACCTAAGTGTCTGAGGTGCTGTTCTCAAAGCGTAGGATGATTCAAAATCTTTACGTCGTGCGCTAACGTTATCCAGAGGTCCCAACCACCACCAAGAACTGTTATCGTCAATAGTAGCAGGAGCAGGATATGGCAATAAGACTGGTGATCTTTCTGGTCGAGTCAAATACCTGTTAGATGATGGCGCTGTATATAAAAACCCTTCTTCATCTGTAGCACGGTTGATTTGTGCTGCCATTATTTTTGTGGATATAATATTCCTAATTGTGTAATAAAGATCTTTTCCAAACATTGTGAGGTATAAGTTATAAACTTCTGAAGAGTCATTGTCAATCTCTTCTCCCCACAATTCTGACCACCACTCAGTCAATGAGTTCCATAAAGCATTTGAAATGGTAGCAATGAACTCCAGCAACTCTTCGTACTGCTTCATTATTGGGAGATCATTCAGCAAATCTTGCAATCCTTGTAGGATATTATCTAAATCCTTCAGCCAATCACAAAGAGCGTTTATCTTGTTTATTTTGTCTTCCGCAATACTTGCATATTGTGCTTCAAGTTGATCAGGACTAATCCTGAAACCTAATCTTTCTAATCCAAGGTCGGGTTCCAAACTGGAACAGTAAGCATCAAGAGGAGAAATATTAAGCTGGGCTATGTCTTCAATATTTTCATCTCTCATGGCATCGCCGAGAGCAATAAAAAAGTCTTTGATCTTATTTTTTGTAAACTCAAAAGACCCATAAACATTAGGATCGATTGTTCTTGTAATGATTTCTTCATTACCATTTGGATTAAGATCGCTGTTTATTGGGAAAGTTATGACACCATCTGTTACAGTCTCCAAAATAAGCTCATAAAGAACATTGTCAGCAGATCCAAAGATAAGTTGATCTAGTTCTCTTGGTGTACACATATTAGAAACATCAGATATAAAAGTCATTAGTTGATTGCTAGTCGGATCTGTCTTTGTTACTTGTTCCGTTCCGCCTACGTCTGATCTTGAGACATTTACAAGGTCAACACTTTTTGCTATATCGATCAGGTCTAAGTCTTCAACGTATTCATTTAGGTCTAAGATACCATACTTCAAGTCTCTCATCGCATCGTTGAGTGTATCTGACCTATTGTTATTTGGACCGCACCCTAAAGCTGCTTTTATGACATCTTTACCAATGCCCACAGCAACAGATTTAAGATAAGCAGATACGATCTTGATGATAAGTTGTTCGTATAGATCTGTATCTTTTGAGAATATAGTATCGTAAGTACCCTTCCAGCCCTTAGGAACTTTTAGTTGTATCTTTACTGGGGCTGGAGCTTTAGCTGCTGGGGTGGCTCCTGACGACTTCTTAGTTGGATTCATATCTCCTGGGTCAAGGAAAGATGTTTCTATGACATTGCCAAGAACATCCAAACTACAAAATATCTGCTCATTGATTTGCTTCTCTATATCACGAATAAAAAGCTGTGGGTTTTCTTCTGCACGAATAGCTTGTGTTAGATAAGCTCTTGTTACAGAATCTTTAACCACCTCATCCCGTAAAAGAAGTATCGCTTCCCTGATCTTACCTCGTATTGATATCTTTGAATCCATCAAAGACCAGATCTTCATAACATCTTTCAGAGCCTGGGCTTGTCCTGTGTCACAATCAAGGCTTGTTATGGCTCGTCCAATCTGGTAATATGGATTTCTACTTGAGTTGATACGACGATAGAAATCTTCTATGTCTTTGCCCTCTTTGGCAAGCTCAGAAACCTTTGTGAATATATTCTTTCTTCTATTGCGCCTTGCATTAGCTCTTGAGTTGGCAGCCTTCTGTCTTATCTTCTCAGCAGACAGTTCGATCGAGGGGAAGAGATAATCACTAAAAAAATCAACCCAAGGCTTTAGGTTGTCTTCATCCACAATGCTATAATCATTGTAGATTTTTTGACTATTAGCTACTGCGCTAAATGTTGTTGGAGTTGAATCCGAGAAGGTGTTGAGTATCTTTTGTGCCTTATTATTTTCTTCTTCCTCGTTTTCTGGGTAAAAATCCTTATTGCCAACACCTCTGGTCATAAGGTAGCCGTTATATGTAAAGTATTCCATATTGTAGGCGTTGGTGAAAGAAAACTCTATAATATCCTCATCGTCAAGGCGGACCTTGTTATAAACACAAGCAAGAGCCAAGTCATCCAAAAACCCGTCTAGGATACCGACTTCTCTATCTAAATCAATGCCTTGTAGGTCTTCTGGGGCTATACCCTCTTCATCTAACTGCTTTGCATAAATCGAAAATGTTCTCGTTACTCTTGGGAGATGTATTACTAGATTCTCTGCTTTTATCACGCTTTTTATAGAGGACTTGTTCTTTTCTGGGTCTAATAAAACCCTTGCTCTTTCGAGGGGAGTTAGTTCAAACTCATCATAAGAAACAAAGACATCATTGTTCTCTGGTACATCTTCTACTGCGCTCCTTGGGATACGGACAGCATATATCCACCTTGAACCTGGTCTAACATCTAGATGGGATAAGAAGTTTATTTTACCTTCTTCCGCTGGTTCGCCGATCCCTAGTGACAAGATCCTACTCAAGTTTGCTTGAGAAAAGCGACCAGTGTATTTCAATATTTCACTAACACCGTTTGTTATAGCAGCTATCATCTCTTGACCAGCATTTTCACGACCTTGCTGAGTCCAGTATCCCTGATCAAACAATTGACTTGATGCCAAGTCTGTTCTTTCTGTGTAGTAGAACTTGTCATCTACGCTGTTATAGTATATTTTGTTTGTTTCCGTCCCTGGTTCACAGTTTGCTCGCCAGTCATATATGTCAACATTCTCATCATTATTGACATATGAAGACGCCACCACTGACAAAGACAACTTCTCAACACTCTGATAGTCATCAAGCGAAGGAATCTGTTCAACACCTATAGACTTATAGATGAGTTTTCTGTACTCTGACGAATGGAAAGGCAAAATAGCAATAAGCTTTGTGTGAGCAGTCTGTATAGACGTACTGTTTATATTCTCTGGAAGTATTGCAGTTGGAGATGAGTTAGTAGTGTATTGATTCAGTTGGTCCTTTTCGTCCAACTTCGAAACTAACTGCTTCAGTTTATCATTTGCAATCTCATCACCTATTAACTCTAGAGATACCGCATCCTCGGTCTCGATTAAGTTGCAGTTCTGTGGGTATAAAAATGAATAGGCTCTTAGATCCTGGGCTGTTACAGTTAGGTTTGGGGTGTTTTTTTCTATCCCCAAAGCTTGAAGCTCTTGGACTGAAAGGTTTAGGACCTTATTTTGCGGAAGAAAGTTGAAAGAGGAGAGGTAGTACTCGTGAATAGAACTTATAACAAACAAGTTTCTCTTACTTGAAACAAAGTCGTATTCGATATCTTCCGAAACGTAAGGATTGATAATGTTTTTTTGTTGTCTGTTTATACTCATATGTCTAGTTCACGTTGTTGTACTTACTTCTAAAGTCGAAAGCTGGCTGTATAAAGGCTCTAGCAAGTTTTATCGATGGCTCATCAGTTGGTGCTCCGATATTGTATTTAAATAGAGCAGAGTTAAAAGAGTGAGCAGCAACTTGACCAACTAGTTTAATACCATCTGTTCCAAGTATCCTTATTAGTTCTGGAACTGATGATGCCATATATGGATTTGGCAATGTTATGGACAAGTGCCTCATTTGTAGTTTGAATATAAAGATTATAAACTCAAACAACTCCTTGTGCATTTCGTGCATCTCTAACAAAGCTTTCTGGAGGTCGTTACCCTTGACCATAGGCTGTAAGTCTTTGTCATTGTTTCCTGCTATCAAGTCAATACCAGGCATATCATCACCTACCCAAAATCCAGAACCACCTGAATACTTGTCGGAGCCTGTTACAATCTTGATTCCTTTTCGACCAACAAGTCGAACCGAGTCTGCCTTGACAACAATAGCAGATTCATTTATTACTTTTCCGACTTTGCCATCAGCTAGATTGAAATACTCTTCTGAGTCAATGTCTTTTGCTTGCTGAGTGATGTAGATTCTTGCTGCATCTAAGTTTGTATTTGGATCAGTTGCAACTTCATTATTGTTTTCGTCTGTTTCTTTTGCGGTTACACCGCTTAGACCAGCAACCAGATCAATCCTTGCAGCGCCAGACTTTTTGCCATCGGCTCCCCAGCCAGTATTCTTACCTCCTGGTTTATCCTTTCCGAAAGTAATGAAAGCATTCGTTTCGCCAGATAAGACTGTCTCATTCTTTGCTGTGTTTAGTCTTGGCTTAGCCTCTACCATAGGAGTGTTGCCGTGACCAGACTTTAATTTATCTACTGTACCAGGGTTTTCCCTGAGTTGTCTCTGCTTATTCTTTGATAAGTTTTGCTTTAGAATAGTAGGCTTTCTAGGCATTATTTTTTCTCAAACTTCTTGTAAAAGAAATCTTCCACTGGGTCAACTGCCCCGCCAGTTATGACATCATTAACAGTTTTCCAGTTTTTATTATTCTCATATATGACTTCAAAGTGCAAATGAAAAGGAACAGACTCTCTTCTTCCTGGACCAACAGTGTTTCCTGATAGACCTATCTGACTTCCTCTCTTTACTGATTTTCCGTTAGGTACAGAAAAGCTTGCCAAGTGTGCATAAAGAGTATAAAAAACACTGCCCAACGTTGGGGCAATGTAAGCGGTATGTTTAATCACAACAACATTGCCATATCCATTTATAACCCCTGTCCACACTTCCCCATCTAAAGCTGCCTTAACTGGAACACTCCCAGGTTGACCATTTTTAAAAGTTCTGAGGTCTATGCCCTTGTGAGCATCGCTTGAGTTATTTCTTGTTGGGAATCCTGAGTTTATTGTTCCTATTTGTGCGAGCCTAGCGACAGGATCTTGAATCGTGTCAGGTGCTCTTTTTCCTGTTATTGGACTCTTAGGCCAGACTCCCTTTGGAGGGTTTGGAACTTCTTTATCAGAAATCTTTATTCTTCTTCCGTCACTGCCAACAGATATAGAACACTCTCCTAAAGTTGTTCTCTCAGTTCCCCCCTGTTTTGGTATTTCAACAGAACAGTTCTGAGAAAACTGATCAAGAGTAGCATCTGGATCGATTACCTTCTCTATGGTTCCAGCAATATCTGAAGTATGTAGAGTGGCATTGTTATCGATTCTTATTCTTACGACAGCACCAGGATTAAGAGTCTGGTCTGCTCCCAAGAGTACAAACTTTGGAAAGTCAAGATCCATAATATTATCTTCTGCATTCTTCACATCAGGATAACAAAATGTTCTATGATCACTGATCATTCGGCACATATAAACGCCGACTTCACCCTCTTTATATTCTCCAGAAAATCTTGTTTTGTCCCACCAACCTGGTGTTAGTGGAAGGTGTTTTAAGATCTGTGCAGTTGGTCCAGTATTATTTTCATATTTGCCCGTTTGTCGGAGAAACGCCGTGGACATTCTGCTCATAAGAGACTGACCATCGTCTCTACCAAGAGAGTAATGGTTACCTCTTAATTCTACAGGTTCAGTACTATCACTTGTCTTGTCGAATATTATTGACATATTCTACTCCTTGTTTAGGAGATCAAACAACTGGTTCTTGTCTTCTTCGCTCAAACCTTCTTGCTTAGATACTGTTTCCTTTTTGTAGACCAGAGTAGCTAGCTTGACTAACTGCTCATTACTTCTCTGCAATGTCTCAACGAATTTAGCAGCAACGGGACCACTATCAGAGTAGCGATCCTGGGATACTGACATATGTTCTTGTAAGTTGGCTAGCAAGTCTTCTGTGACTTGTCTATCTTTGTTTATGTTATCAAGTGCTTGCTCGATGAGAGATTCTAGATTCTTTTTCATACAGTAAGTAGGAGGTTACTTTATTTCTCCCTCATTCCACTTACTCTTGAAGGTTCTGTATTTTTCTCTCATTTTGTTGAGACAGCTAACGATCTGCTTGGTGTTCAACCCTGTGATCTCTCTCATATACAAGTAGATGGCTTTCTTGTTGAAGATCTCAATCTGATCTACATTGTTCATAAGAGTCAGGATAGCGTCTAGAACTTTTTGCTCATTTGGCTTGAGGTTTGGGTTTTCCCAGCTTTTTATTTCTACCAGCAAAAACGTCCAGAACTCACGCTCTTCTTGTTCGTCGAAAAGGTCTTCGTTATCATCAGAGGAAACCGCTTCGATCTCACGGATCATTGAGTCGTATTCGATCTCTCGGCGGTTCTTCTTTGTTTGTTGCTTTGCTTTGTGGGTAAACCAGTTTTTGGTTACCACTGAGAAGTATGAGAAAGCTTTGGTACCCTGTGATGGGTCAAACTTCCCTAGGATGGTTGTGAGCCAAACTTTGCAATCTTCCTTTAGGACATCAATATTTTCAAGGGACGTAAACTTATAAGTGTAAACAATCTTTGTGACTAACTCATTGAAAGCTGGCTGGATATGTTCGATGTACAACTGGGTTCTGATATTGAGATTATCAGTCGCACAGTAATCGATGATTGCTTGCTCCGTCTCCTTTGTAAAATAGTGATTCTTTTTGGACGATCGCTTAGGCATCATCTTCTCCATATATTAGATTCTGATTTATTTCTATAAAGTCACCAACATCACCGCTCAGTTGTTTTGTGTGATCAAGAAGAGATTTCAGAGTCTGATCACCATAAAAGGTTTCCAGCCCATATACTCTTGTTAGATGCTCTTTGAATGAATCAACTGATTCGTAGAGGCTTGTCATATCCTCTGTTGTTAATCTTATAAACTTTATTAGGTTCCGACAATACCAGATAAGGGCAACATTCAGCAAACCTGAAACTATCAAAAGCGACGTGATCAGCACATTATCCATCCTTCTTTCTCTCTTTTGATAAAGCTTTCTTGGTTTTCTCTAGTTCTTGCCTGCCCTCATCGATTGCCTTATTCACTTCGTATCCAACCTTATTTTTAGCTGTAGAGTTGGATGACTTTACAGAAATATTTATCTTGTTCCCAAGATGTCTTTGTATGGAGTCTGATCCGCAATATAAACAGACAATACCTTTTTCACCATAACTGTGGCGAAGTTCAAATTCTTTTTCGCACTCACCGCAGATATAGTGATAAAGAGGCATTTATTCTACTTCGAACTTATTCTTTGTTACTTCTTGTTCCGCATTAGCAGACACAGTTGGGGCGTTCAAAACGTAAACTAGATCATTCTCTACACTAAGGTCCCAGTCAGCCAATAGTTCTGTAATATCTACTTGTTCTGCTAGGCACTTTTGAAGTGTCATCAAGAGAGCGCCTACTGCTTGTTGTGATAATTTCATTTACTTTCTCCTCTTTATGTTTTTATTATATTCAAATATCAAAATAATGTTTAGTTTTATCTATTGTCTTTGCGATTGCCGAGATGAAATGCTGTAGCTTTTGGATTGAACGAGATAGGGAAACCACAATCCCGAATAGCCATACTCCACATAACATCTGGGCAAAGTTGGAATAAACCAAATGGTTCAATCTTTTCTAAAACCTCCCTATGAACAACACATATTCCCACATATGCTGTGTTTGATTGTTCTACTTCCCCTGTATCTACGTCATATTCAAGACCTCTATGGGGCAAGCCTCTGATAGGATCTGGGAACTGCATCCAGTCTTCACCGTGCTCGTGCCTTTTACCTTCTTCATCTACCAGTCTAAAACCATACTGACCTGGCTCTTTGTCTTGTAGGAATGTTGTCATCTCTGGCAACCAGTTATCTTGGGGCAGGATATCATCTGCCAAGAGAGCAATCCATTCCTCATTCCTGGTTGCGATTCCCTGACGCCATTTTCGTGACATATCTCTTTCCCAAGCAGTATACTCAGAAAAGGTTCCCCCTAGCTCACCTACTAGACTTTTCATCTCTTCATCGTGGCTCGATACTAAAGTATAGTTTCCTCCAGAGATTTCCACACAGGTTGGGATGATCTTATTTAGGAGGACATCTTTTCTTTTAGTGTTGGCACTGCTGATCTGAACGATTCCTAAATCTAAGGTAGTCATTTATTGTTCTCCGACATCTCACCAATGTGGCTTCCTATATTCATCATAACGGTCGTATGTTGAATAGCTTGCATAGTTTGTTTTTCTAGATCTTCTGTAGTAACACTTGAGTCACTCCCGACACTAAGGGCAGAATCTTTTATCTTTTGAAAAGTTGATTCCCTTGTGAACGTTGATCTGATGTGTTTGCCTAGGATCTCTGCATCATTTGTGTAAACCCTTCTTGAACTTACCAAGGTCCTTAGGCTCTTACGGAAAGACTTCATATCTGGATATGCCCATTTTGCGTCCTTGTTGATGAGACCAGGCATAATATGATACTCTTTGACCTTATCGATAAGGTATGGAACTTTCAAAAATAGATTCTTTGTTTTTACCTTTTTACTTACTTCATTTTCGACGGGAGCAGATAAAAAGTCTAGATGACCAGACCAGGCAGTTGCAATGACAGGAATATCAGAACAGACCGCATTGAAGATTGGAATACCAAATCCTTCGCCGTGAGTCGTAGAGATGTAGCCGTTGATAACCTCTTTGTCATAAAGAGAAGCTATCTCTGCCTCAGACATATTACCGTGTAATAGATATACTTTACACTTTCTATCTTTTGTCACAGAGTTCAAGAACCCTTTGATATTCATCATCGCTTCGTTACGGTCAATGTTACTGTTGTTTTGAATATGGCTTTTTAGAACTAGACCAACATTGGGATCATCTTTGAACTCTAAGACAAAGTTTGACAGCATCTCGTACAGATTTTTTCTTGGAGCGATTTGAGAAACACACAAGAAGTTTGTATCGGTTGTTAGCTCCTCGTAGCCGACAAATTTTTCTCTGTCTTCAATAGCTGGCAAACTGTTGTAAAACGGAATAACACTCACAGGGGTTGTGATCTTTTCACCGTTGGCACCCACAGTATTTTCGAGATTCTTCTTAGCGTGCTCAGAAACCACTAGAATCTGCTGCATAGAGTTGCACTTGTCGATCCACTCAACAGGAGCAGCAGTTGTTTCCAATGCAGCAGTCACCCCGATATCATAGTTGGTAACCTTTTCGAACTCGTTTGGAGGGCGAACCTGATAACAACAGTCAAAGCCGTCACCCATTGCAGTATTTGTTGAGTGCAGGTAACGCAGATAAACCTGAGACCTTTGTAGACACTCTTCATACTTCTTCTCGTAGACTCTGCTGCGAGTTGCATTAGCCCACTGAAGATCTATGATATAGGTTTCGAAGTTATCATCTTCTAGGAAGGCATCTGCAAACATTCTTGCGTGCTCTGCATAGCCGCTAATGTTACAGACAGGACCCATTATAAGTATTTTCTTTTTTGCCGTCATAATTGCACCATTTTCCAAGCTTGATATTCTTTACGTTCTTCCCACGATCCGTACTTTTGGTGAATCTCTTCAAGCAGATTTACCCAAGTGGATTGGTAGTCCTCAAAGTTGTAGTTCTTGAGAACGTGTTCACGACCTTTTCTGCCTAGCTCTGCAAGCTCTTCTTTTGGCATTGCGTAGATCTTGTTAAGAGCATCGATGAAATCTTCCTTTGAGATTCGATCTTCATAGATGTAGGGAACTTGCTGCGAACCGATAAGGGCTCTTGAAGAAGGTTCAATACCAATACCGAACCAGTTCTCTCCATCTGTCACCTGCTCCTGCAAGCCGCCAGTCATCGTTACAATGATTGGAGTCTCCGTTGATAGTGACTCAAGAGTTGCGAGTCCAAAACCTTCTGCATCTGAAATGTTGATTGTGCAATCAGCTAAGTTGTAAAGGTTCGCCAACTCTTCAGCGGGAAGCTTATTTTTTGAGAAAACGATCTCACCATTTGTCATTCCGAAAGTCTCTGCGAGATACTCAAGGGGCTGACCGTGTTTATCGCTCGTATCAGTGTGCATCAAGAGGCAGACTTTCGTGCTGTCAATGTGATCTTGTTTGATAAACTCTGAGAACCAATGAATCAAGCTTCCTGATTGCTTCCTTCTGGCGTTCCTATTGTTCCAAAAGAAGATGAACTTATCTTTGAGCATTGGATTATTGTTTAATAGCTTTTGTTTATCTGAGCCACTGACCTTGCCAAAGATATTCATTGGCACGGCGTGTGGAACATAAACTTCGTGAACATCAGGCGAAACATTCTGAACAATGTCGCTTGTTACTTTTGAGATTGTAGCAATGACATCATTCGAATCATACAGTTTCTTATTATACTGAGGATATGGATAGTTATCCCAGACGTGATAGTAGATCATAGGAATGTTTGGTCGGATATCGTCCTCAAACATCCATAACCATTCATAATATCTTGGATCCGTCATAAACCAGAGCATATCTGGCTTATATTGCGAGATAACTGCAAGAATCTTCTGTTTATCACCGTAGCCATCTACTGGCATTATTCGCCAGTCATCAGTGACCTTCATCGTGTTATAGTTTGGATGTTTAATCGCTCCACCGATAGAGAACACCTCAAACTTGCCACTGTCTACTATGGCTTCAATCATATATTTTGTTTGTAATCCCACCCCAGAGGACAGGAGCGGGTGGTCGCTTATTGTTAGTACTTTGATTTTATTAGACATTTTCTCCCCTATTTGCAATACTCCGTCCTATAAAACTCACAGGTGCCGAAGCGGTCTTTGCAGTCTACGCAAGCATTTCGGTTCTTGACGTAGTTTTCTTTGTTGATATTATGCAATGCTTTGGTCAGAGCGTTAAGGGCATCTGATGTTCTTTTCTTTGCTGCCGTCACTCTAACGAACTCTGCTTTCTTGCCGGCTTTTGCAGTCCTCTTCAACAAAACGAAGTGACAGTCAATGTCTTTTGGCTCAACTTCATACTTCTGAGCATAGAAGTGTTTATAGAAAACTAGCTGATAGGCTAAGATTTTATCACTCTTCTTTTGTGGTTTCCATCCCCACGAGCAAGTTTTCCAATCAATCAGATGAACTTTCTTGTCTTTGTGAGAATACACAACAAGATCGATGAATCCTTTGAACTTCTTTTCTGCTTCCGTGAATTCTGTGATGGGCTCGTACAGTTGTTCTTCTGCTGCGAGGACTTCCCAATCCTTGCCTAACTTTCCGTACTTATCTGCAAGACAGCGGTAAAGGTCAGGAATGATTTCAATCCCATTTACAAGCCACTCTTTGAGCTTGAAGTTTGTTTTTGCATCGTTTTGGGCATCATCGGGCAGGGCGTTGAGTTCAGCAATAAACTGCTCCTTAACTAACGCCTCAATCTTACCAGGCTCTCTGTACTTTTCGGGAGAAGTCAAAGTATATTCACAAACAGTGTGAATTGCTTTTCCGAAAGCAGTGAAAATATTGCCCTCGAACTGAGTAACTTTATCAATGTAAGTTAGTTTGTGGTAGTAAGGGCAGATATGCCAGTTCTTCCACTCCGAATAGGAAATGTGTTTTCCAGCCAATGTAACCTTCTTTCCAACTACAAGTTGTGAAGTTCGTCGATCTTGTTATATAATACAGGACACAGCTTAAAAAGCAAGTCTTTTTTTCCTAAATAATATGCTTCAAAGCCAGTAGCAAAATATTCCCTCAAAGATACTGAGCCGTATGGTCTGACAAAATCATTAGCAGTTGCCATCCTGAGCATATTTGGTCCAACTCGATTATAAAGGAAGTTGTCCATTTCTCTGTTGTACTGAACATCAGAAAAGTTATACTCATCAGTCCAGTAACCTTCTGCTTTGAGTTCACTCTCTAAGCGCTTTCTTTTTGATAGAAACTCTTTTTTAATATCTCCGTCGGAATAGATCAAGTCGCTATTGGTTGTTTCTATATGGTGAGCCATTTCGTGAACCAAGTCATCAAGCAAATCTTCTAGACCGTCTTGTTGGTCCGACAAATAAAGCCAGTCATCTTTATAAAGAGCCGAAATATTTCGATCATCAAACTCTTTCCTGTGAGCAATCTCAACTCCTTTTAGGTCCCTAAAAAAATGGGAAGGAAAAGACTTTTCAAGAGTCTTGAAGATTGGAGAGTAGTCAGTCGAGTTATTCTCAGTATCCTGATAAACCGCTATGTCTCCAAACTTGAAGTGTCGGGTTGTATTTTTGATCTTTTCTTCGATGTATTCTCTCACAAAATCTCCGATGCTAGAGTTGCTAGTTCTGATCTTTCACCCTTGGTTAGAGTAACGTGACCAGCTATGCCATACTCCTTGAACTTTTCTACAGCGTGTGTGAGACCATTAGATACAGAATCAACATAAGAGTTGTCAATCTGTTGGATGTCGCCAGTAAGAACTAGTTTAGATCCGTGCCCCACTCTTGTTATTATAGTCTTTAATTCGTGCGCTGTTAAGTTCTGTGCTTCATCGACAATCATAAAAGCATTAGCTATTGATCTACCACGAATATAGGTCATAGCTTCAATCTCAATAGTCCCTTGTTCAACTTGCATATCCAAAGCTGTACGGTCTCCGAACAAGTGCTCAAGGTTATCACGTATTGGAGCAATCCAGGGAAGCATCTTCTCTTCTAAGGTTCCTGGCAAGAATCCAATATCTCTACCCATTGGCTGGACTGGTCGAGTAATAATCAGCTTATCATACCCACCGCTAGCTGATGTTGTGTTTATAACCTGCTCCAAAGCGCAAGCAGTAGCCAACAATGTTTTACCAGTTCCAGCAGGACCAGTCAAGGACATCATATGTATATCCCTATCAAACAAAAGATCCATAGCATATTGTTGTTCTTTATTTCTTGCTGATAATCCCCATATGTGTTTGTATTTGTTCACCTTCTTCAAGGGAGTATTGTAATCAGTGAACCTACAGATGGCTGATTTGTTTGTTGCTTCATTCTTCAAAAGTAGGAACTGGTTTGGGTAAAGTTTTACTTTCTGTTCTTCCAAACAAAACGGCTCACCACTGTAAAAGCGGTCAATAACACTAAAGTCTACTTCTAGTTCTTGTGTTCCTTCGAAAAGGCTGTCTACTGATTTGATGACCTTTTGAGGCTGATAGTCATTGCAAGCAATGCCGTGAGCATCACATTTCACTCTCATATTAAGATCTCTTGAGACGACCTCTACGTCGTGACCCTTTTTGATTAGTCTGAGAGCTATTGCAATGATCTTATTGTCTGAGTCATCAGTTTTCATTCCTGGTGGCATAAACTCTTCGTCGAAATGGGCAGCAAACACTTTGCCCTTTCCTCGACCAAGTGGAACACCACCCATCAAACTGCCTTTAGTTCTGAGTGCATCTAGAATGCGGTTCATCGCTCTAGCGTTCAAGCCGGCTGTATCTTGCCTGTGTTTATGCTTGTCAATCTCATCTAACACTATGGTTGGGATTGCGATATTGTTCTTGCCGAACGATAAAATAGAACTAACTTCTGTAAGGTATACATTAGTATCTAAGATAATAGTTTTCTTCATACTTTCACCAATTTGGTATGTTTAAATAACTAGTTCTGAGGCGTTACTTAAAGTAATAAAAAAGCCGCCCGAAGGCGGCTGGTGGAGGTAGGGAGAATCGAACTCCCGTCTTGCCTAGTTTCATAAAAGGGTCGTTCACAAGGTTAGGTCTGTTTTTATCGTCAGACAGCCCACTTGACTAGATCATTTTGTTTACGGCGAAAATAATCAAAAGCTCTTAGAAAATCAAATACGGCTTTCTGTTTTTTGGCTGCCGTCGCCTCAAGTCAAGCCAGGTTATTAAGCTGCTTGTGCTAGTTGAAAATCGTCGTTAGCGATTATTAGATAAGCGTTTTTAGTGAGCCACGCTTCCCTCACCCTTGCACCGTTTTTACTTCCCCATCAATCGATACCGTTTACCCCCATTGGTTATACTATATAACAACACGTAACACTTGTCAATTTATTCATAACTATTATCATAAAAGCTGTTAATAGCTGTTAAGTGCTAGAAAAGCTAAGAAAAAGTAATAAAAGTAAGAAAAAGGTTTTTTATTAGCTGTTAAAGCTGTTAAGCCATTATACAGGGAGAGCAAGAGGCGTAAAGGGTAAAAATGGATTTTTTTACAAGTCTAGACCGAGATCTGGAGTTTCTTCTTCGTTATCAACTGCTTGTACTGAATCTTTTTCTTCTTCGTACTCTGGAGTTGTTACATCTGGAAGTGTTGTAGCCAAATCTGCTTCGAACTTATCGAAGTACAAGAGCAAGTTGGTGACCAAATAATCATAGAACATATCTCTATCTTGGTCGTCTGCTAGCATATCATAAGCATCTACAACTTGTTTCTCTACTCTTTTGAATGTTTCTGCCGCAAAGTTACGACCTGTTTCATTCTGATCTTCTATTGATACGAAATCGTCTTTGTCTTCTTCTTTCTCAATATCAATAAACTCATCTGCTGATTCAGGAGCATCAACATTTAGCTCATCAACATCCATATCAATAGTGACTTTCTCTGTCAACACGTCAGCATCGATTTCAAACACAATATTTTCACCCACCTCTTCAGCTTGAGCAGTTACCTCGATGGGTCTTAGAGAGTTCTTGACAGCGTGTACAAGATGGTTTCTAAAGGAATCTCTTTGTTCCTTTGAAGTTGTGAGCATCATATAGTCATCTTGAATAGTTGGAATGATGTTCTTCAGCAAATCAGCTAGAACGTTGATACCAGTGTAGGTGCTTGGCTCTTCAGTTCCTGTCTCAGCTTCAGAGATAAGGATTTGACGGATGGAAGCTCTGAGCTTGGCTTCGTTCTTAGCTATCTCAGTAATTCTAGTTTGTAGGCGCTCACGAACATACTCTCTGATGAGTTGTTCAGCGATAATGGTTTTACGGTCAAGAATAGTCATAGTCTTATAATTATCTCCGTCTTTGACGTTTTCCACGATTTACTTTAGGTTTGTTGCTTTTTCTTTTCTTTCCCTTGGGATAGACAGGCTTTGCACCCAGTGGAAGCGAGTATCCGCCAACAGCACCACCAGCCATCGTGCTCATCTCTTCAATAGCATCATCAATTAAGTTGTCCAAACTCTCTTCCTTTTTTGTCAAAGTATTCCAGAGAGCATCAGCATCTGCACTTGGCGGAACATAAGATAAGAAAGTTTCTCTGTCACCATCGTTAATAGCTTTTCTCATATCACGAGCACTGTAAACAATACCGCCTTCTGACTGAACTGGGTCTTCAACGATGTCATCAACTGTTACACCTGGGTTGTGCTTGTCAGCATATTGTTGTGCTCTGTTGAAGCGAGTGTCGCCAACATCCTTACTGCTCTTCACTAGAAGAACTGTGTCGCCTTCTTTAGCAGATTCAGGATCAGCTACAAACTCATAGACGGCTTGTACGGGGCTTCTGTAGTCTGCAATCTTTGCAGTGATGTTTGGCTCACCATTCTGAAGATAGGTTTCCCAGATTTTGAGAGACTGTTGATTGCTGACTTCTGGGTAATCGACGGGAGAAATAAGAATAATAACTTCATCAACATCAGGACGCTTAGCAATCTGATTTACATAATCAAAGTGACCTCTGTGAGGTGGTTTGAACTTCCCTGGGAAAAGAGCAACTCTTCTACCTTCTGCTTCGGTGATGATCTTGTTATGATCTAGGGACTCTTGTTGTGTGGAAGCATCAGCTACCTGTTGTGTCATTTCTCTGCCGATAACCTCAGAGTCTTTGATGGCTTCTGTACCAGCGTTGATAGCCTGGCTTCGATCACCGTAAGTGAAATAGTTATCAATGTTTTCAGACAGTTTTTTGGTAGCATCAAAGATATCTTCAACGGACTTGCTTAGCTGGTCCATATGTTGTGTAGCTATTTTTACGATTGTTTCAGGAGATACAGGTAGGTATCCAAGCTTACCCCACTGAGAAATGTCTTTGGTTTTTGGTAAACGACTATAAGTTACAGACCATTGCTTTCCGCCTGTCTTTCCTTCGTTGATCAAATACTCATTCATCAACTCTCGATTTTCTTCGATGGTAATTGTTCTTAGGTTCTCTTTTCTGACTTGTTGGTCATCATCTTGAGCAGAAACAATACCTCTTTCTTTGTCGTTTAGTTCTTTTTCTTTGCGAGCCTTATCAAGGTCTGTTTCTCTTTGTTTTGCGTTATATCCATTTGTGCGCTGATACACTCGGTACTGTTCTTCCCAACTGTTTGCCTTTTTTAGTTCTTCTAAAGTGCTGGTATATGGCTCATCACCAATCCCAAGAATAGCATTAGAAGTTTTATCTTGTTTTCCTGCTGACAGCAATCCGAATATATTATCCCTTGTGAACATAAACTTTTCTATGGATATCTCATCGCCAAGCTTCCTAGCGACGATATACAACATACCATTTTCATATTCATTTAGGGCATCGATAAGGTTTGTGTAACTGCCGTGGATGTCACCTTTTTCCCTGAGAAGTTTCAAACTGACAGGTACTTCATACTCTTCGCCAAGATCTGTAAAAGCAATCAAATCCTGAATCGGAAGATTTCCTTTTGCTGTTATTGGGTCTGATTCTTGTTTACCGCTAAGCATTGCGGCAAGGAACCCCTCAAATACAAATCCTGCGGCAGAAGAAGAGAAGCTGTGAATAACAGCACTCAAGGACTCTAGCATAATAAGAGTGCTAATAATACGCCGTGGAGATGTCATCTTAGATTCAGAAGATGCTCTCCTCATAAGATCTTTTAGTCTCTCTTCAATACTTGCTCCACCTGAAATAGTTGAGAATATCTTTTGAACCTGCTTCCTCTCCATAGAATCAGGCTTACCCCAGTTTTCTGTTGGAATAAACTTAGGGAGCGAGAGAACAAACTTTTTAGCTCGATCAGCCTTAATGTTAGCTTCATCCTCAGTTAATATATTCTTACGAGGCTGAACGCTCTCATTTGTCATAGGCTTCGTACCCATTCCATACTTAAACATCCCAAGGATCTGATTCAATGGAGCAAAGTTACCTGAAAACTTATATGTGTGACCGTTGTAGTCAAAGACAACAGCCTCAACAGGAGTTGTTATCTGAGAGAAGTCTTTTATTTTGTTTAGGTGCCTTTGCATTACTTCCATAGCAGCAGGATCTTCTGCACCTCTGGCTGTGATTTCTCTCACAGCATTTGCCAACTCTTCCTTGAGTCGCATAACTTCAGCGCTTGTATCAGCGATGAATACACTGTCAAGACCTTTTAGGAGTTCTACAGCAAAGTCGTGAACAATATTCTCAAGAGGTTCGATTGCTTGTAGGAGTAATGACTTCTTTGAAGCAATAACATTGTTCAGGTCTGCTAGATCTTCTTTGGATAATCCTTTTTTGATTGCCCTCAGACCGATGTTACCTGGGAGCTTCATCAAATAGCGGACGATTTCTCTTCTGATGTTCTCTGGAAGTTCTGTGTCCATTCCATTTAGAAGCCTAGTAAACATATAGTCTTCCATCGTGGATTCGTCATTTAGGTTGTTGTCCGCCATCTGCCTGTTTAGGGCAGCTATTGAGCGTGAAAGTACCTCTTCATCTTCAAGTCTCTGAAGATTGATTATAGCTTTTCTAGCGAGCTTGTATTTGCTTTCAGATTTCGAAAGCTGTCTTTGCATTCTTTCAAGGGCGTCATCAATTACTTCTAGGGCACCATCTGGTATTGGATTCTTTTCGCCCGTCTCTTTGTCAAAAGCAAAATGACCAACACCGTGGATTTTCAAAGTCTTATCATCATATTTGATAACATTTACTGATCCTGGATCATCTGGATCACCAGTAGTGCCTGGGTCCATTATCTCGGCATTGTACCAAATATTAGCGTCTGGTCCGAAGGCTCTGATCTTTTCTCTATCAGAAAGCGATTCAACTGCTTTTTCAAAAGCATCAAAACCATTGACAAAGGCTTTCTCTAGACCACCTCTACCAGCAAACTTCTTTGCCAATCCAACAGCATCCAAACCACCAGACTTTAGATTGCCTTTATTACGAGCGCCTTTTGCCTTACCTTCGGGAACAGAATAAGAAAGAAATAAGTTCTGACCATCTACCTTTTCTTCGGTAGAGAGTTCGGCATTAGCAGCCGCACGGATAATCTCCTTCATTTCACCAAAAGTTAATTCTCTATTATCATAGAGATGATCCATGTGACCAGCAACGCCGCCCATCTTATTTTTCCTCGTTTAAAAGTCTTAGTTGTTCTTCTAGAGAGTTGACACGCTCGTTCAAAGATCTCATGTGGCTTTTGATTGATCTTAGGTGCTCTTTAGCCACAGAGATTCTGTTTGAATCCCTCTTGTTTGTGGTTCTAATAGAAGTCACAATATCATAAAGGGCTTGAATCGAAGCAGTTGGGTCTACTTTTAGAGCCTCTTTTAATATGATAGACTTAGTTATCTTTCTTAGCACTTGACTTCTTCTTGTAAGAACGTTTCTTTTTAGCAGTCTTTTTCTCAGCTTCGTGTGTTTCACAAGCTTCATCTTCGCAGACTTCGTTCAGACAAGCTTCTTCAGTTGCTGCGGGAGCTTCTTCTATTACTACTGGAGCTTCAACTACTTGTTGTTCTTGAGCAGGAGCCAAACCTTTAGCAGCCCTTCTAGCTGCTCTTCTTTTTCTTCTGAGTCGTGGACTAGCCATTATTATATCCTCCAAAAAGTGCACTTGCACAATAATAAATAGTTAGTAAAAATCTTCTATGTCTTAAACAGAGCCTGTTTGTTTAATATGAACCTGTCCGTTGATGATATCAAAATAGAATATTCCGTAATCACCGTTCTCATCAGTGCCGTTCATATACAGATAGTTGTTAGCCCCTGAGACATAAATATCAGCGTGTGTTAGTAAGGTTTCACCATCAAATCTGAACCAAGGATCATCGACTGAATCCCCGAAATCTGAGTGTGGCACTTCTGCAATGTATGTTTGCCCGTTTTTGATTGAGAACTCGAACTTGGCTGGAGCACCTTGTGTATTGGTTCCGTGTAGATATAAGTTGTTCCCAGACCCTGATATATAAACATCAGCATTGGTCATTAGAGTGTCGCCGTCAAATAGTAGTTCAGCGTCGTCGTCAATATCAACAACTAGACCACCACCTTCAGCTATACTAGCACTTAGTAGTGCGAAGCTTTGACTGAGTGATGTATAGCTTGAACTTAGGGCGGCAAAGCTGGAACTTAGCGAATGGTGACTTGAGCTTATGGTTGCGACATTGCTGGAAACATAAAAAATACTAGAACTCAACGAAGTTACGCTAGAGGATACAGAAGAACTAAGACTGATAATCTCGGAAACATTGTTAGATATGCTTCCGCTCAGTACCAATATATTAGCTACGTTCCCAGAAATAGATGCACTTAGGTCTGAGACTGTTGTTGTTAGTCCAGTATTCGAATCTTCTAAAATATCTAACCTTTTTTCAAAAGCAGCAGAAACAATAGAACCAGTTGCATCACTGCTATCTAAAAAATCAACGACTGCTTGTTGAAAGGCGTGATGCGCAGATACGTGCCCTAAGCCTCTAGCTTTCTTCATTTACACGATTGCCTCACCACTACCACCATCATAACCAAGCGATTTGTCGGTTAGATCTAAGCGATAGTGTCTATCGACATATCCGTAGATGTTAATAACGTTGTCGGAACTTGCTTTCGCATAGACTGTAGTGTTACCGTTATGAGGGATACCTGGATATATTTGAGTAAGTCCTGTTTCTTTTGTTAGGATAATCTTGAAAGTTAGGTTAACGTCTGTGAAGGATCCATCACCACCTATCTCGACAGTCAGAGTGTGGTTTGAAGTGTTGCTGTGATTTGAAGCCCACAAGAATATTTCATCATGAGCATAATCAGTTGCTTGATGAATTAATCTTCCAGTTGTCGGAATATTGATTGGAACACTGGACGAATCACCAGATAAGTTAATACGACCGTGTCTTAGGGTTTTGAACTTATATGCTGTACCGTTAATATTTGGTACTGATGGTTGGTTTCCTAGTTTAGCCATCTTTTGGACTCCATAGAGAATGTTTTAGAATAATATAAATATTACTTTCCGAACATTTTGTCTAAAGAGTGCTTCATCCTATTCATCCACTTTTCGTCGATCTGAGTCCCAGAAGCAGGTTTATTGCTTTTTTCCCAGAGATTCATTTCAGCTAAAGCAATGCTTTTCTTAAGGAATACACGAATCGCAACGAGGGGAGAGGAAAGACCAACATTCTCTATAGCAGGGTAGCCAGCGAATATCAAACCGACAATCTTATGATCTTTGTTTATGATTGCTGATCCGCTTGAGCCTGGTTTTGTTGGCAGTGTGTATACTGAGTACCCAAGTGTATGATATCCTGAGAAATATCCCTTGAAAATAAGAACTGAACCAGGCCAGAAAAGACCGTGAGGTGCAGCAAGGTTTGTCACCATCTCACCACGCTCAGGTTCTTTGTCAGCAAGTCTCAGGGTTGTCAACCTCTTATAAACATCGGAAACTTTTAGAAGACAGAGATCAAATCTTTTATTTGTCATAACGACTTCTGCGTTATAATGCTGACCTTCTAGATCTACAACCTTGAAGGTTGATCCCTTATTCTTAATCATAATACCTTCTATGATCTGAACAGGTGGGATCTTATTTTCACAAGAGTGACCAGCAGTCATAACATAGGACACGTTATCAGATACTTCACTATGAAAGACAAAAGAACCAGATGAAACATATCTCATATTGGCTTTTTGACACTTTCTTTCGCCTGTTTTAGGATCATTTCCACAACCCTCAAGCAAAACTGAGTGTTTTATTTGAGCAAATGCTTCTCTTGGTAGTGGCTTTTCAGACCACATATTAGAGACATTGACATTTACTGTTTTACAACCACTTGCGCAACTAGCAAGGCTGAGAAGCCCTACGATCAGAAACTTGACGTAAAGTGATGTTTTTTTCTTCATAATAAAGTAAGTATGTTCCGCAGATACTATTTATCCTCAGTAAATCAAATAATGATTTTCATTTGCGAGGAATAAAAAATGAAGTCTAGTGTTCTACTATTCGGAGCTTTATTGTTCTCTAGTCCAAATCTAGACTTCCCTGTCGTATGGGAAAAGATCGAAGGTAAATGGTCATACGTCGGTGAAGTCAAAGAGAAGACTCAAATCTTGTTTTGGCTGGAGAAAGAGACAAAAAGCCCAAATAAAAATCTACATACTAAAGAGATAAAGAAGATGCCTTTCATCACTTTGTCACCAAAAGGGGAGGTAGTTGATATAGAGCCTCTCCGCTAAGGAGAGCTTATGTTCAGTATCCTCGTATCTTCAAAACGAAAAGAAATACTTCTTGTTTTACTAGCGCTTTCAGGCGCAGTTTCATACTACTACTATGCTATGGCGAATATTGAGTATCCGACCATAATCGCAAAGAAAAGTACTTTCTATACTCCAGGACAACACGACAACTGCAAGTGGGTTATCCACATCAGTGATGAAGTGACAACATTTCCTGGAGACACATCATCCGCACAAATAGGGATTCCAGAAGTCATTAAGGATGGCTACATTTCTGGAATCTTGCAGAGTGGTCCAGGAAACTCTTTATTGTTGGCTTTCAGTATGCCAAACCAGCCACCATCTTCTCCACCATTGATTATGACCTCATCATATGAAAAGGATAAGCTACCACTTCACACAATGAAGTTCAGAGTTTTCAACAGCACTGCTTTGTCTATGACATTGTACTCAACATATGAAGAATGTATTCAGGCTACTATGAAATGAAACGTCTTCTCTTTTTGAGTATCTTTGTTTTTTCTGCCTGCGAAGAAGATCGGCTTGTAAAGTTAGAATGCGTTCTTGGCGATAAACTCGTCTGTAACGAGTTTGGACAGAACTTTCCAGCCGTTGATCCAGCCGACATCCCAGAGAGAACAGGTCAATGCTCTTATGGAACGAGAACCTGTACAATAAACGGCTGGGGAGAATGTGAGGGAGCAAAAGGACCAGAAGAAGAAGTTTGTGATGGGATTGATAACGATTGTGATATGACGATCGACGAAACCTACCCAGAAGAACATCAACTTTGCGGGTTCCAAGAAAATATAGACTACGGAGTTGGTATCTGCAAGCCAGGTGTTATGACCTGTTATAACGGCGTTCTGTATTGTGATGGTCACGTAGGACCTGATGATGAAATCTGTGATGGCGTTGATAACAACTGCAACGGAACTGTTGATGAGGGTATTGCTAATGCTACAGCGGTTGCCTGTTATGAAGGACCTGAAGGGACTCTAGCTGTTGGTGAGTGTCGAGCAGGCATTCGCTATTGTACTGACGGCAACTTTGGCGGTCCTTGTGATGGTCAGGTTTTACCAACTGCTGAAAGATGTGATGACCTTGATAATGATTGTGACGGAGAAGTCGATGAAGGCTTTGATACCCGTGGTGTAGATTTGGTTTTTGTTATCGATATATCTGGTTCCTTCGATGACGAGATAGAGTCAATGATTTTAGGCATAACTCCTCTTTTAGACGACCCGATAACGAGCAGATTTCGTTTTGGACTAGTTGTTGTAGGTGCTAGGCAGGGTGAAGATATAAGACCGCATAATCTATACTCTAGAATGGTCTCTGATTTTGTTCCCGCTGATGAGTTCGTGGCGATTTTGGAAGCAGGCAGAATGATTGATAGTGCTGGGCAAGAACCAACCATTGATACAATGTACTGGGCAATGAACAGATACCCATTTTCGTGGAGACCAGAAGCACAAAAAGTTGTTATCACAATGACTGATGAAATAGCCCAGACAATCACATCAATGACCTGCTTAGAAGTAGGAACTCACGCCGACAACTATGGATATGAGTTGTTTGTATTTGCCCTACAAGAGCATCATAGGAGTTTCTTAGATTGTGTTGGTGGGAACAGAGACAGGCTTTATAGCCCAACTGCTAACTCTGAAACAGTATTCTATCAGATTAGGGCAATCTTTGAAGACCTTTGTGTAGGTCATTGATCATCAATCTATATCTATTTTAGATGGCTTCATATTAAATGGATGCAGGAACTTGTTCTTGAAGTCTACTCTGCCTCCATATTCGCCCATATTTCCTCCAAAGACAATGTTTTCATTTTCCTCAGGAGGGTTTTCTACTTTTTTGTTTTTTTAGCCCTCTTTTTTGGCTCTTCTTCTGTTTCTTCTGAGGTCTCTTCGATCTCTTCTTTGATGAGGGTTGCGATGCCTTCTAGTTGATTACAGGATTTTCTAAGGGTTTCTATGTACTCTTCCATTGATTCTAGAGCTTCTTCAGCGTTACCATCAACAAGATGCTGCTGCATAGGGCTGGAGTTTCCATTGTGGGCTTTCTCAACTCTATTCAAGGCTACCAAAGTCATATACCTAAGAGAAACTAGCAAGTCTTCTTGATATACTTCTAGAGTTATTTCTTTCTTATCCCATTTGTTGTCAGTTGTCATTTTTTAGAATCTCCTTTTGACTTTGCATAATTAGAAACTTGTTCTTCGGAAATGCCCTGATATTTGTAAAAAGCTTTTTTGAGCATTTCTCTTTCTTCATCTGTTTTCGCATGAGCCCACTGCCACCCGACTGAACTTTTGATATCATCTATCTTTTTGGATAGGTTTTCAACCTCTTGTTCTGTCTGGGAAAACAAAATCTCATCATCTATATCATATTTTGAGATATCAATCTCTAGGTCGTTTGCTAACTCAACAATCTCTGGAAGGTTTTGAGTTTCGTGATACTCAGTAGCACTCCTGAACTCATCTGTGTATAGGTTTTCTTTATCAAGATCAGGGTGTGTTACTTTTACAACTTCTCTGTAGACATCTTTCAGTATTTTCTTGCCCTTCTCATCCAGTTCACGAACTTCTTTTTTCTTTTCTTTTTCTTCTTCCTCTTTTTTCTGACTTAAGAAACCGAGATACTCTATCTCTTTCTGGAAGTCTTCATTGAACTTCTTGATTGTATCTTGTCTTATATCCAGGACTTCTTCCAACTCAGCCTTTTTGAACTGATGCTGAAGGTTTATCCTCTTCATTTTTAGTTTGATTTTGTTGCTCATAAGAAGTACCTTTTGTAAGTAGTATTTTAGGGCATAAAAAAGAAAGAGGCAGCCGAAGCCGCCCCTTTCAAATAAAACTTATTCTCTAGTACGAGACTAGTGAAATATATTATACCTTAGCAAAGACAAGCTGATCGCTAGCGTCTACAGACATTGTGTATTCGCTACCGTTAGCCTTGAACTTCAACAATGTGAAAGCTTCAGAGCTATCACCAGCCTTCATGTTGTCCAAGCGACCGTCTAGACCAGCTTCAGCAGCAAGAGCACGGGTCTCTTCAGCGTCTACGTCAGCAGCACGATCAAGAATCTCTTGAGCGAGGTTAGCAGCGATTACGCCTTCAGCAGCAGTAGCACGAGAAACTTCAGAAGCTAGATCGTTGGTTAGAACGAGTTCAGCAGCAGTAGCACGAGCGATCTCAGAAGTGAGACCAGCTTCGTTAGCAGCTACCTGAATGTCAAGCTTTTCCATACCGTCCTTCAAGGATACAGCAGGGTCCATGTAGTTGGTGCCTACGAAAGGATCAAAGGTACCGTCAGCAGCAAGACCGATAGCACTTTCGTGCTTGTCGAACATAGAGTCAGCGTCAGCTTCGTTACCGTCAACGTCAGCCTGAACAGCGTTGATAGCAGCTTGAAGAGCAGAGTCAGCAGCAGCAAACTCGGTGCGGATGAGAGCACGATCAGCATCGCCGTCAGCTTCGTTTTGATCAACGTCAGCTTGGATAGCAGCTTCAGCAGCTAGAGCACGAGTCTCTTCAGCAGAGATAGCTGTTGAAAGAACGCCTTCAGCAGCTAGAGCACGAGCTTCTTCAGCAGCAATAGCAGCATCAGCGTCAGACTCGTTTTGATCAACGTCAGCCTGAACAACAG